>Ga0335073_10000422_pt1 | contig 54756 bp, 48 predicted proteins | sample Lox_Sample_22_FD_207093 | JGI IMG/M metagenome (GOLD analysis project Ga0335073, IMG submission 207093) | Soil microbial communities from Loxahatchee National Wildlife Refuge, Florida, United States - Lox_Sample_2.2 | ecosystem: Environmental > Terrestrial > Soil > Wetlands | place: USA... | reverse complement strand
TCGAGATTCGCGTGGGCGGTCTGATGCAGCGCATTGAAGACGGGCAGACCGAACCCGGCCCCGACGGACGCAGTCCCCAGCAGGAGGCGCAGCTGGTGGCGCAGCTCTCGCACGACTTCATGCGCGAGCAGTATCGATGCTGGAACGAGTCATTGCGGCCCGAGCTGGCGGAGGAGGGAATTCGGGTGGTGGGCATGAAGGAGCTCACGCCGGAGCAGCGCTTGTTCGTCGGTGAATACTGCGACCGCGAATTGGATCCTCTGCTGACGCCGGTCACCGTCGACCCCTCGCATCCGTTTCCCCGGGTCATCAACAAGGCACTGTGCGAAGCGCTGCTTTTGCGCCGGCGGCGGCGGGCTGCGTCCACCTACATGGGCGTGGTGACGGTGCCGCGAGTGCTGCCGCGGCTGGTTAAGCTGCCACGCCGCAATGGCAGCGAAGATTACATCTTTCTCGCTGACCTGGTGGCGGCGCATACCGTCCAGATGTATCGCGGCTACGAGATCGTCTCCGAAGCCGCATTTCGCGTGACGCGTAACAGCAACCTGTATCTCCAGGAAGAGGAGTCGCGCAATCTGCTGGAGAGCGTTCGCACCGAGCTGCATAACCGGCGCAAGGGCGATGCCGTTCGCCTGGAGATTGAGGCCGACGCGAATCCGGAGATGATTGAGCGGCTGCGTGGCTATTTCGAGATGGAAGACTGGCAGGTTTATCGCACCGAAGGCCCAGTCAATCTGTCGCGCCTTTTCCATATTTACGACGAAACGCAGCGGCCCGACCTGAAGTTCAAGCCCTTTGTCGCGCGCGAGCTGCAGCTCAATCGCAAATCGCAAGACATCTTCGAAGAGATCCGGCATCGCGACATTCTGCTGCATCATCCTTACGACTCATACTCCTCGGTCGTGGGATTTATCCGCGCGGCGGCGGAAGATCCGAACGTGCTCTCGATCAAGCAGACACTGTATCGGACAAGCGAAGACTCTCCCATTGTCAGAGCTCTGATCGACGCGGCAGCGCGCAAAGAAGTGACGGTGGTGGTCGAAGTGAAGGCGCGCTTCGATGAAGCCAGCAACATCCGTTGGGCGCGGTCGCTGGAGGATGCCGGGGTGCAGGTGTTCCATGGACTGGTGGGCCTGAAGACGCATTGCAAGCTGGCCATGATGGTGCGCAAAGATCCGGATGGCGAAACCCGCGTTTACACTCATCTCGGCACCGGCAACTACAACTCGATCACCGCGACGTACTACACCGATCTCAGCCTGCTTACCGCCGATCCCGAGATCACCTCGGCGGTCCACGGGGTATTCAATTTTCTCACCGCTTACGCGGAGCGGCCGAAATACGATCCCTTGCTGGTGGCCCCTATCGACTTGGCCGAGCGCAGCATCAACCTGATCGCACGTGAGGCGGATCACGCCCGGCATGGCCGGCCGGCCAGAATCATCGCCAAGATGAACTCGCTGCTGGACCGCAATATCGTGCGCGAACTGTATCGCGCGTCGCAGGCGGGGGTGCAGATTGACCTGATCGTGCGCGGCATCTGTGGCCTGCGTCCCGGAGTCCGGGGCGTGAGTGATCGCATCAAAGTTCGTAGCGTGGTCGGACGCTTCCTCGAGCACAGCCGCATCTTCTATTTCGCCAACGGCGGCGAGGATGAGGTTTATCTGGGAAGTGCGGACTGGATGCCGCGTAATCTCCACGAGCGCGTGGAAGTGCTGTTCCCAATCAAGGACCCGATGTTGAAGCAGCGGGTGCGCGGCGAGATCCTGGAGGCATATCTGGCCGATAACACCCAAGCCCGGCTGCTGCAGGCCGACGGACGGTACGTGGCTGCCGAAGCGGCCCGGCGGGGTTCCACCCGGCGGAGAACGCAGTTCAATGCGCAGGAGTTCCTGATTGCGCTATCGGAGGGTAAAGTGACCTTGGACTCGATACCGCACGGACCGGCGCGCCGTAGCACCCGGGAAGGAACCGTCCGGACGAGATAGCCGTTATGGAAATTTATCTGTTGCGTCATGCCAACGCGGGTGAGCAGAAGCTGAATCCGGCCAAGGATGAAAAGCGGCCGCTCGACAAGCTGGGTATCGAGCAGTCCCACGATGTGGGACGAGCTTTGGCTGCCATGAATATAAGCGTGGACGCCATCATCTCCAGCCCGCTGCGCCGCGCCACGCAGACCGCTGCGGTGGTGGCCAACGAGATCGGGCATGAGGAAAAGGTCCTCACCGATCCCGCCTTGAGGCCAGGCGCGACCTACGAGCAGTTTCAGGAGCTCTTGCGGCGGCACAGCCGAAAAGACGCCATTCTGGTCGTCGGTCATAATCCCACAATGACGGAGTTCTTGAACAAGCTGATCAACGGCGGGGGCCAGGGCGTGGAGTTCAAGAAAGGCGCGGTCGCCAAAGTGGAAAAAGATGGGCGCCGGCCGGCTATTCTCAAATGGTGTATGCCGCCGAAGGTGGTGCGCTCAATTCAGCAAGCCTCGGCCAGCAGCTCGCGCCCGAAGACGGTTTCGAAGTAATTCTTTTCCTGCCCGACCGCCCACAATTCCAGCTCAATTCCTTCCGCAGGCTGCGGCGCCAGCAGCAGGCGCACGCGGCCGTCCTGATGAATGCGCACTTTGAGCCGGCGGACGGCGGCGCGGCGCCCCTGATCGAGCGCGCGCGCCAGGCGCAAGAGGGCGACTGCCTTGGCTACATGAATCTGTTCGAGGCCGGGGAGAATACGCATAACCCGGTCGCTGGGCGAGGGAAGAGATTTCCCAACGTAACGCGCGATGGCGCCGATGATGCGGCGTTGCAGCGGCGTGTAGCCGAAGATTTCCGAATTCGAGATCACGTAGTAGGTGTGACGGCGACGGCCGGAGCGGTTGATATAGGCGCCGACTTCGTGCAGCATCGCCGCCGCTTCCAGCCAGTCCGCGTACTCGGGCGGCAGCTGATGTACCGACTGCAGACGGCGAAACAAGTCGAGCGCGAGATTGCGGATGCGCTGGGCAAACGGGAGATCGGCGCCGTAGTGCCTGGCCGCGGCCAGCAGCGCGTCATGCCGCTCCGACTCGACATGCTCGCGCATGGCGGTACTGGCATGGTAGTCGGCCATCATCTGCGCCAGCAGGCCATCGCGCAAACCCAGAGGCAGGTAGCGGAAGCTGCGCAATTTGCAAAGCTGCATCATCTCGGCGAAGACCATGGCCCCGGCGATGATGATCTCGGCCCGCCGGGGACCGATGCCCGGCAAAGCCCGCCGTTGGGAAAGATTGCGACGGCTCAGCTTTTCGCCGAGCGCCACCACCGAAGCTTGCGGCACGGTATGCGGCTTGGTCTCGTCATAGCCTCTGGCTTTGGCGGCGTGGAGGCTGGATAGCGCCGCGGGAGTGCCGGAGGTCGCAATCACGATCTGCATCTTGGCATCGATGATGCGTTTTTTGATGCGCGATACTTCGCGCTGAATGACGCCGCGCATTTGCTCCAGCTCGCTGCGCCAGGGAGGATCGTGATGCAGGAAAGTCTGGGTCAGGCGGACGGCGCCGATGGGCAGGCTCACCATGTCGTCGATGTGGCCGTTGATGGAGAGCGTCAACTCGCAGCTGCCCCCGCCGAGATCAATGAGCAAGGCGCGGGCCTTCGCAATCCGCGCATGAGCCAGCACGCCGAGATGGATGAGACGGCCTTCTTCCAGGCCGGAGATGACTTCGACCTTCCAGCCGGTCGCCGTACGCACCCAATCGAGGAATGCGCGAGCGTTGCGCGCATCCCGTAAGGCGCTGGTAGCGACCACGCGCACGCGATCGGCGGCAAAGGTCTGCGTGGCGCGATGGAAGCGCCGCAATACGCGCAGGGTGTGTGCCATGGCCTGCGGATCGAGCGCGCCGCCGGCAAATACACTCTCACCCAGGCGGGTGACTTCGCGATCGTCATGCAAGGTTTCCAGGCGTCCATGTACCACCTTGGCAATCTTGAGCCGGACCGAGTTCGATCCGATATCGATGGCGGCGAAGGTGGGCATGTTTGGCAACAGGGAAGGATAACAGGAGGGTAAAGCCGCTTCTCGCTTTTCGCCATTCGCTCTGCGCGCCAGCCCGTATCCTTTCGCGTAGTTGATAAACTCAACCTATGCCGCAGAGCAGCGAGCGCATTGTCGCTCCAGTTCCATCCCAGAAAGCGGCAGCCATCACTCCGGCAACGTTCGGGCGCAGTCGCATTCGTTGGGTGCTGTTGCTCACGTTTGTGGGCGCAGTGCTGCGCCTCCTGCATCTTGGCGCCAAGAGCCTGTGGTACGACGAGCCGCTGACGGTCGCGATTGCCCGGCTGTCGTGGCCCAGCTTTACGCATCTTTGGCACTACGGCGAAGCGGCTTATCAGGGTGCGTATTTTCTGCTGATGCGAGGCTGGCTGCACCTTGGGCAGAGCGAAGCGTGGATACGTCTTCCTTCGGCGATTTTTGCGATCGCCTCGATTCCACTGATCTATGTTCTCGCCCGGAGGTTGATCGGCGATAGAGCTGCGCTGGCGGCAGCGGCGATCCTGGCGTTCAGTCCGACCGACGTTTACTACTCGCAGGAGGCGCGTGGGTACACCCTGGGCATCCTGCTGGTGCTGCTTTCGTCATGGTTCTTCGTGCGAGCGGTGCAAGAAGGCCGGAAGCGCGATTGGTGGTTGTGGACTGTCTTCAGTGCCCTCGCCATCTACAGTCATTTCTTCACCAGCCTGGTGGTGGTGGCGCAGGGAGCGTCGCTGCTGGTGCTGCGAGAGGCCAAGCTGTGGCGGCGCGTCATTGCCTATGGCGCGCTCATCGTGCTGCTGACTGCGCCGGGGTTGCCGTTCCTGTTTCGCGGAGCGCCGGCGCAGGTGCCGTCACTGCTGCAATGGCCGCGAGCGACTCCCAAGGAGCTGTTGCACCTGGCGCTGTTTCTTGGCGGCAGCGGCGAGAAGCTGGTGCTCTCCGCGATCCTATGGATTGCGGCGTTGCGCGCGATCGGGCGTGAGCGGGCTGAGCAGAATCGCGGGATGTTCTGGCGCGGCGCCCTGCTGATCTTGTGGGCGGTGGTACCGATTCTCCTGTTGGCGCTGATATCGATTGCGAATCCGCTGTTCGTGCAGCGCTACATGATCTTCTGCCTGCCGGCGACGGTGATGCTCGCCGCGCGCGGCATGATTGCGCTGCCGCAACACAGGATCGGCTTGTGGCTGGTCGTTGCACTCTGCGTGTTCTCGCTGGTGAACGTGTTCCTGGGATACGCTAAGCCACGCGAAGATTGGCGCGGCGCAACTTCGGCCGTGATCGCAGCGGCCGCTCCCGGCGATGCCGTGTTGATTTTTCCATTCTTTGCGCGCACGGGATTCGATTATTACTATGATCGCGACGGCGCGCCGGAGCTGCGGACGTTTCCGCGCTTCTATGACAGAGGCGAAGAGGAACAAGACTTCGAGCGCGCGCTTAAGGCGAATCCGCACGCCTTCCAGCATGTCTGGATCATGATGCGCGATCAGGGACCGGGAAAGAATTCGCTGAGCGACTATGCACCGGGGCTGGAGGCGAAGCTGGAAGCGATTTGCGGTGAGCCGCGGGTGAGGAAATATCAGGGAATCACGGTGCTGGAGTTTGGGAGGTAAACGTCCCGCAGTGAGGTCTGCTCGGAGCAAGCAGAATAGGACTTGCAACATGCCTGAACGGGCCGCTGAAAACTCCTTGCGCTGATTGTGCCGCCGGCTGAAGCCGGCTCGGGTTCGGAAATGAACGCCTTCGACGCTGGCCTGAAGGCCAGCTCTACCCTAGCATGGCAGAACCGGCAGTGTTCCAGCACCCTATGAAGGCGTGCTCCGCCCCCGGAGCAGGTGGCTCAAGCTGGCTTGCGCAGGGTGAACAAGAGGAACGTGTAGTCCAGCCCGTACTTCTCCCAGCGAATCGGCTTCTCCTCACATTCCAGATCAATGTCGCCGGTTTCGACAAAGCCGGCCGACCTCGCCAGGGCAAGCGCGGCCTCGATCTCCGGCTGCGAAAAGATTTTGATCGGGGCGCCGTGCTCCCATTGTCCGCGGGTGTCGATTGGGGTCGGGTAGTAATCGGTCGAGGTGATCAGCAGGCCGTTGGGCTTGAGCAGGCGATACATCTCGCGAAAATAGGCGTCCAGCGGCACGCCGTGCTCGATCACGCTCATGCAGGCGATGGCGTCGAAAGAGCGGTCGGCGTAAGGGGTATGCGTCAGATCTCCGGGAATGTAGCGGATGGGACCGCGACGCGTGGGATCAGTAAAGCTTAAGTTGATTCCGTGCAGATCGTGATACCCGTAAAGAAACAGCGCGGGCAAGACATTACTGTAGATTTCCGCGCCGGCATCGAGGATGCGAGCCGAAGGATCGGTGTTGGCAAGAATGACAGAGATGGCAGCAAGATGGTCCCAATTCTTTTCCCCACCCCGATGCAGGGGCACGTGCAGGCGCCTGCCTTGCTCCGTTGCGGCTGCCCACTCCGCTTCGCTCTTCAACGTTCCGTTCATGATCGACGGCCCCGGAGGTTGCGAGAGCTTGCCTGCCCCAAATTTCCACCATAATGCCGCGCGGCAAATACCGGCAGGACGAAGCACCAGTCCCTTGACGCGACGAAAGAAACGGCGCGAAGGCGGGACTGTGTCGGCAACCTTTGGTTCAGAGCTGGTGCGGGAATTGTTCAAACAAGGAAGATATAAGCTCACAGAACAGCGATGCAACCAGGCGGGCAACTGTGGCGGCGTGAGTTGAAGTATTCTGAAACCGTCCCGCTGAATCGGGTGAGACGAAAGCCGTCAGGCCGGTCTTTCAGCGGTATACGTAATGTCCATGGCTGACCAGCCTCAAAATCTGCAAGGCGAACCTGTGCTTCCCGAGTTGCCGGAATCGCAGTCCGAAAGCCTGCGCGAGGTTCTGGAAGACGAGAAGCAGGAGTTCACGCCGCCGGCGGCGAGCGGCTCGAAGCTGGCGCTCGCCGTGCGCGCGCTGCGGCATCGCAATTTCCAGCTCTTCTTTGCAGGCCAGCTCATCTCGCTAATCGGCACCTGGATGCAGACAGTAGCGCAGTCGTGGCTGGTCTATCGCATGACCAACTCGGCGTTGCTGCTCGGGGTTGTCGGCTTCGCCAGCCAGATTCCAGTGTTCATCATGGCGCCAGTGGGGGGAATTGTCGCTGACCGGCGCAATCGCCAGCGTGTCGTCATCGGCACGCAGACGGCGTCGATGATCCTGGCGGGCATGCTTGCGGCGCTTACCCTCACGCACGTTGTCCAGGTCTGGCACATCATGGTGCTGGCGGCGGCGCTGGGGGTGGTGAATGCGTTCGACATCCCGGCGCGGCAGGCATTCCTCATCGACATGGTGGGCCGCGAAGACCTGATGAATGCGATCGCGCTGAACTCCTCGATGTTCAACGGCGCGCGCATCATTGGGCCGGCGGTCGCGGGAATTCTGGTCGCCTCCATCGGCGAGGGGTGGTGCTTCTTTGCAAACGCAGTGAGCTATATCGCTGTGATTGTGGGGCTAATGCTGATGAAGGTCAAGAATCCCGCGAACCTGGCCACCAAGGGCTCGCCGGTCGAGAACATCATTGAGGGATTCGCGTATGCAAGAAATACCGGGCCGATTCGCGCGATTTTGCTGTTGCTGGGATTGGTGAGCTTCGTCGGTATGCCGTATGCCGTGCTGATGCCGGTGTTTGCCGACAAGATCCTGCACGGCGGCGCGCGTGGGCTGGGCATCCTGATGTGCTCGACCGGTGTGGGCGCCTTGCTGGGCGCTGCCAGTCTGGCGGCCCGCGTGGGGTTGAGAGGATTAGGCAGGCTGATTGCGATGTGCGCCGCCGGTTTCGGTGTCAGCCTGGTGCTGTTCGCATTCTCCAAAATTTTCTGGCTTTCGACCGTGCTGCTGTTGCCCGTCGGGTTCTTCATGATGGTGCAGATGGCGGCGTCGAATACGCTGATTCAGTCGATGGTGCCCGATCAGCTTCGCGGCAGAATTCTGGCGGTGTATTCCATGATGTTCATGGGAATGGCGCCGTTCGGCGCGCTTTCGGCCGGCGCTCTGGCGCATCACATCGGCTCGCCCTGGACGGTTGCGCTCGGCGGGATCGCCTGTGCGGTGGGCGCGATTTTCTTCTGGACGAAGTTGCCGACATTCCGCCGCGAGGCGCGTGACCTGGTGCTGGCACAGGGCATGATGGCCGGAACTCCCGCGCAAGGCGTAAACAGCGGCGGGCTTTCGTAGCGGAGCGAAACTTCGCTGGCTCTAGAGTGTTCTTATTCTCGAAACCATGGATGTCGAATTTGTCTGCGTGACCTGGGAGAGGGTCAAACGAGGAACGCACGCAGACCGGGCGGCCACGAGGACACGGGCCGCCCATCTTATTCGCCAGCGATCTCTTCTTGTTCCTAGACCCGACCTTCGACCAACTTACTGCCCTGACGGTGGCCGATGCGTCGTGCTGCTCACGCCCAGGCGACGCAAACGATCACGCGCCTGCGAAGCTTCGATCGAGCGCGGATAACGCGCGATGAGGCTGTTCAGCTCACGAACGCCGGCCTCACGCTGGCCGAGTTCGAGCAGCGCATAACCCTTCTTCAGCTGCGCCGCGGCAGCTTTGCTCCCGCCGGGATACTGCTCCAGCACCTTGTCATAGTCCTTGACGGCAGCTTCGAAGTTGCCCTGGCGATACTCGATATCGGCCAGGTAATACTGGGCATTCCCCGCCAGGTCGGTATTCGAGTAGTACTGCAGATATTGCGCGAATTCCTGCGACGACAAATCATACTTGCCGGAATTGTAGTCGCGCAGGGCATTGTTATAGAGGACGTCCGGCGGCGGAGCGGCGGGAGCCGCATTGGCATCGGGCACGGGGGCGCCGGTTCCCGGAGCCGAGCCGGCGGCGGGGGTCGCTCCCGGCTGTCCGGCGGCAATGTTCTGGCCGTTCTGCTGCATGTCGTCAAGCTGCTTGCTGACCTTCGCCAGCCGCGACTTTAGCTCGTCGACGGAGTCGTGCAGGGACTGGACCTGGCTGGAGAGCTGGTCCATCTTGCCGCCGTTCTCCGAGGTGAGCCCCTGCATCTTGTTTTGCAGGTCATTGACGGTGGCGTTCATCTTGTTGACGCTGTCGGCGCTCTGCTCGACCAGATTCTTCATGACGCCCATGTTCATGTCCATGGACTGCTGCAGACGCGCCACCTGATCCTGCAGCGACTGCACCTGGGTCTGCAGCTGGATCATGTCCTTGTTGGCGGCCAGGCAGGGAAGCGCCAGGCTGAAGAAAATAACGGTGACGGCGGCCGGAATTACGTTATTGCGAAATCGCATAGGTCTTTGTTCCGTAAAGAAAATCGGTCACAGTAGAAGAGACTATCGTATGCCTGAGAATGTCACCAAGGGCGAGAGTCTCAGGTGAGGGGCGACAGCAACGCGTCGCCCCAGGGAAGAGCGGTTGCTACCGCTGATACACGAAGTGCGCTCGGCGGTTTTGCGCCCAGCACGACTCGGTGCTCTCGGTGCAGAACGGCTTCTCCTTGCCATAGCTGATGGTGCGAATGCGATCGCCCGAAATACCCAACGACACCAGGGCTTGCTTGGTAGCATTAGCACGATTATCGCCCAGGGCAAGGTTGTACTCCGTCGACCCGCGCTCGTCACAGTGTCCCTCGATGATGAACTTCATGTTGGGATGCTGTTGCAGGAATTGCGCGTCGGCTTGCAGCACCCGCTGATACTGCTGGGTGACGTCGTAGCTGTCATAGTCGAAGTAGACATCCTGCATGTGCGAATCAAACAGTTCCTGGTCGGTCTGATTCGTGGTCTGCGGCGGGGGTGGAGGCGTATTGACCGTCACGCGCGCCGTCGCTTCCTGCGTCCCGCTGCTGTTCTTCGCCACCAGATGGTAGGTAGTCGACTCCGTCGGCGTTACCGTGCGTGACCCGCTAGGATCGACCTTGCCCAATTGATCGATGCTGACGTCGGTCGCGTAATCTGTATTCCAGCTTAGCGTGGTCGACTGGCCGACATTAATCGTGTTGGGATTCGCGGTCAACGAAGCGGTAGGCGCCGGTGCGGGCGGCGGTGGCGGTGGAGGGGGTGGGGGCGCCGCTTTTTTGTGGCAGGCGCTGACCAGCAGAACCACCGTGAGGGCGATGAGGACCTTGGTCCATTGACTCCGTGTCACTTTCAATTTACTCCTCCAAATGTGGCGCATTCCGTGCCGGTCTCGCCGGCAAGCAACAAACCCGAAGCAATCGAGTTCAACGTTTCTTCCATAGAACCTCTACGCTAGGGCCCATACAAAAATCGTTCCGTAAGCAGCCGCTTACTTGAAACTCCAGTTGGGTTGCGAATTGCCGCCGCTGGTGGTGAGCTGCCGCTGCTGGCTGCCGTCGGCAAGCATGGTCCAGATCTGGGTTTTGCCGGTGCGGTTCGACTCGAAAACAATGTGACGTCCATCCGGCGACCACGACGGAAAGTCATTCGTGCCGCTCTCGTGCGTTAACTGCGCCCACTGCTTGCTGGCGATATCCATTACGTAGATATCGCGTCCACCAGGTGCTCCGGGGCCGTAGTGACGTATCCAGGCAAAGGCGAGGTACTGACCATTGGGCGACCACGATGGGGAGACCGCATAACCTTGATCGGTCATGCGCACGACATTGGTTCCGTCCGAGCCCATGGTGTAGATCTGCGGCAATCCAGTGCGGCCGCTGACCCAGGCAATCGAGGCATTCGTCTTGGGGTTCCAGGTGGGCGATACGTCCGGGGCGCGATTCTCCGTCAAACGCCGAGGATTACCGCCGGCGGCGCTGACGGTATAGATTTCGGAATTGCCGCTGCGCGAAGACGAGAAGGCAAGGGTCTGGCCGTTCGAAGCCCAGGCGGGCGAATAATTATCGCCCCCGAAATGCTGAAAGGTCACCAGCCGTCCTAAATCGAGAGAGTACATCAGAATCTGCCAGCCCTCCTTGGTGACGCCGGAGAAGGCAACGCGGGAGCCGTCGGGCGAGACGTGCGGCGACAGTGCGATGGAGCCGAGGTGAGTCAGTTGCTTCTGATTAGCGCCGTCATAATCCATCTGCCAGACTTCCTTCGAGCCGCTGCGATTGCTGACGTAATAGATCTTGGATTCCGCAATGCCCTGTATGCCGCCGCCGAGGCGAAAGATGATCTCGTCGGCAAAGCGATGGGCGATCAGGCGGGCGTTTTCGTCGGTCGCCTGCTCGCGATATTGCTTGCCGAGCACCTGGGGCGACTGCTGGTTCTTGGTGTCATAGAGCCAGCCCTGGACGTTGATGTATCCGTCCTGCACGCCGAGGTTGCCGAAGGCGAGCATGCTGGCGTTGGGCGGCGGACTGCCCCAGTCGGCGAGATGAACTTCCTGCGGTGCACCCGGAACCGACAGCGGGAAGAAGCTGCGCGAGACCATGTCGAAGATGCCGGCCGAGTCCAGGTCATTCTGAAAGGTCGTGTTGAAGGTCATCGCCAGGTTTTGCGTCTGGTTGCCTGGGGTGACGGTCTTAAAGTCGGGAGCAGCGAGACGGATTTTTTCCACCCCCAGACCGGTGCCCGTGCGGATCCAGTCCTGGGCCGAAAGGGTAATGGCGAAGAGGAAGAACGCAAGGAATGCGATGAGACGTTTTGTCATCATTGAAGAGATCACCGAACGTATTGCAACCAACAAGCCACGTTCAAGAAAGCACGGCCGAATCGAGCAACTTCCCAAGCCCGAAGGGCGAAATCTGGGTTAGCCGTGGGCGTAAGCCCGCGGAAAGAAAATCGTATTTCGACTAGAGCCGCGGAGCGGCGGTATTCAAACCGCCGGCAAACGTGGCGCCGCACCGCGGCTCCTGAAGTCTTTTCTTGCAACTGCACCGCGGGCTTACGCCCACGGCTAACACAAATGTCGCGGCTCCGCCGCACGAGCCTACTACTCCAACCTCTACATGCACTGCCGATGCGGTGCTCCGGAGGTAAAGCTGCGTCCCTTGAACTACCGTTTGTAATCAAACCAAAACTCCACCGAGACGTAGCTGCCCGAGTAGCCCTGGGGCAGCGGGCCGAAGGTGTCGATGCGTTGCAATGCGCGCATCGCCGACTGGTCAAGCGACGGTACGCCGCTGGACTGTTCCACCTGAATATTTTCCGGCTGTCCCGAGCGCGTGATATCGAAGGTGATATAAACCCGGCGCGCCGCATCGATTCGGGGATCGATCTCGTATTGCAACCAGTTCTCGGAAACCTTGCGGCGCACCGCGTCCACATACCAGCCGAATCGGCTGCCGAAATCGCCCGTGCCTCCGGTGAAGCTCAGGCCGCCTTTGGCGCCATTGACCGCGAACGACCCATAAGGCCCGCTGACCGGTCCGCCTTCGCCGAAGGGAATTTTGTTGTCTTCGACCTTGGCGACTTCTTTGGGAGGCGGCTTCTTCTGTTCCGTCTTGCGAATCCCTTTCAGCTTGACGTCGGGAGCGGGAATGGGAATCGCCTTCGGCTGTTCCTTTTCCACTTCGCGCAGCTGCGATTCCGTGAGTCCCTTAGATTCGTTGGCCAGCACATTTTGGGTTTCGGTCGGCGGCTTCGGCAAAGGGATGGTGCTGACCAGCGTAGCGCTCATGGCGCCGCCTCCGCCGGTGGTGCCACCCCAACTTTCGCCGCGTCCAATGGGGATCAGGTATCCGAAGAGGGCGAGTGTGAACAGGCCGATGTGCAGAGCTACTGAGCCAAGTAAGGGCACACGAACGTTGCCCTCGGTCGGAAACATGTCAACGTCGGCGGACATTTATCTGTCACCCCGCAACGCGCAAACGCGGCGCATCGCGGGGGCCCCGGCGGCAAGTACACGCGTTCGCGCCATGCAGCCATACCGCGAACGAACGTTAACGGCCATGCTTCTCCAGCGGCTGAGTCACAATGCTCACATTGGTGATACCGGACTGCTTCACCGCGTCCATGACGGTGGCGAAGGCGCCAAAGGGAACGTTCTCGTCGGCGCGCACATAAATCGACTGCCCTTCAGGATCGCGGATCCTCTGATGAATCTGGTCGGCGATCTGATTGATGTTGACGGGCTGGCTGTTCAGAAAGACGCGCTGATCGCGATCGATGGTGATCACCAGCCGCTCTTCGGTAATTTCTTTTACCGTCCGGGTATGCGGAACGGTGACCTCGATGCCCGATTGCAGCACCGGCGCGGTCACCATGAAGATGATCAACAGCACCAGCACGACGTCGACCAGGGGGGTAACGTTGATGTCGGCGAGCGAGCTTTGGGTGCGACCTTGTGGGTTGGTGAAGGCCATTACCGCCGCTCCACCACCTCGGCCGATCGTGGCGCGCCGGTCTGCGCCCGCTCAATTTCATTGACCAGCTCGAGGCTGAAGTCATCCATGCGTGCACCGAATTCGCGGATATGTTGGATGAACATGTTGTAGGCGATCACCGCCGGAATCGCGGCAAAAAGGCCGGCCGCGGTGGTGATCAGAGCTTCGGAAATTCCCGGCGCGACGGCGCGCAGCGTTGCCGAGCCGGCGGTTCCCAATCCATGAAAGGCATCGATGATGCCCCAGACGGTGCCAAAGAGTCCGATGAACGGAGTTACCGCGCCGCATGTCGCCAGCCAGGGCAGCCGGCTCTCGAGTCGGGTCAACTCTTCCGAAGCTGCAATCTGAGTGGCGCGCTGCAACGACGTAATGCGGATGGGGTACGCCGCCTGCTTGCGCAGTTCTCCGTACGCCCCTTCAAAGACAGCTACCAGCGGGCTGGGCTTGAACTGCTCGACCACAGCCGCAACGTCATTCAGGCGCTCCGATTTACGGAACATGCGCATGAACCGGTTGCTCTGCATGCGGGCGCGGCGAAACAGCCCCCACTTGGAAAAAATGATCGTCCAGGATGCCACGCTGAAGATCAAGAGGATGACGAGGACTGTCTTGGCGACAAGACCGCTGGTTTCAATCAGACCTGAAATTTCACCGCCGATGGCCGAAGCGAGCACGGAATAGCACAGAATCATGGGATAGAACAGGCTCTACTTTCGTTAACTCGCATTATAAGCATTTGACGAGGCAGATGCAGAGTTGTTGGGCGTGGTTCCTGAGGAGTAAACGCATTGTCGTTAATCTGCTCGTAGCTTTTCGCTGCTCGCCTTCGTTTTTTTTTGCCAGAACTGGCACGGTCATCACCGTACTCGTTTTTTGCCGCCGCAATTCATAACGCCATTGCGGATTTTAAAAAGCGAGTGCGAGCCGTTTCGCGCGAAAAGCGAAGGGCGAAAGCTGGTCGCAGTACGCAGCCCCTATAATCATAGAGATGGGACGACGGCTCCCCCTCGCGATTGCGTTTCTCTGCATCGCCAGCTGCCTGGCGCTGGGGCAGGGTCTCGATATTCAGGAAGTCCCGGGTGAGGGAGCAATTGTGGGACAGGAATTCACCTTGGCGCTGAGCGCGACCGGTGGAGTAGCCCCCTATACCTGGCATTTGGTGGACGGCGAGCTACCGCCGGGATGCAAGTTGCAGCATCACCAGGGAAAGATCGTAGGCGTACCGACCACGGCCGGCCGATACCAGTTCACGATCGCCGTTCACGATTCCGATATTCCCAAGTCGGAGCGGAAGCGCGAGATCACCGTGCGCGTGATCGAGGGACTGGCGATCAAGTGGAACGATCCGCCGATCGCCAACGGTAAATCCATCACCGGCTCCGCGATCGTCACCAATCAGACTGCGCTGGATATGGTTGTGACGTTCGTCGTGGTCGCGGTAAACGAGATTGGACGGGCGACGGCATTGGGCTATCAGCACTTCCCCCTCGCCGCGCAAGCCACCAGTCCGGTGATTCCGTTCAGCGCGAGCCCCGGCCTGGGAACGTATTACATACGCGCCGATGTAGTTGCGCATCGGCCAGGCAAGCATCACATCTACCGGGTGAAGAAAGAAGTAACCGAGCCCATGAAGGTGACGCAGTTCTAGAACAATTTCTTCGACATGGACTACTTATCGCGTCAGCAGGAGCTGCAACGTACTCTTGAGGCGGAGCGCCTAGATGGCTTTGTTCTCACTCACCCGCCGAACCTGCGTTATCTGTGCGGATACACAGGCAGCAATGGCTTGCTGCTGTTCCATAGTGGCCGCCGGACCTTCTTCACTGACGGGCGGTACACCCAACAGGCCCGTGAAGAGGTGCACGGCGCACGAGTGATCGTTCCCAAAGGCATGCTGTTTTCCGCAGCTGCCCGATTGTTGGAAGGACGAAAATCGGGCCGAATCGGTTTTGAAGCTGATCACACGAGCTTTGCGGCCGCAGCGGAAATGCGAAAGCTCTTTCCGAAGAAGCTCACCTGGCGGCCGACTTCCGGTTTAGTCATGCGTCAGCGTCTGGTGAAAGATGCCGACGAACTTCGCATCATTCGCAATGCCGTGGTCATGGGAGCAGAAGTTTTCGAAAAGGCGCTCCCTTCCGTTCAACCCGGAATGCGGGAGTCTGAAATCGCCGGCAAGCTGGAGTTAGCGGCTCGAGACGCTGGGGCCGACGGGATGTCGTTTGAGACGATTGTGGCCGGGGGAAAGCGATCGGCGCTGCCGCATGGCCGCGCCACCGGCGAGCCGATACCGCGGCGCGGATTCGTGGTGATCGATTCGGGTGTTATACTGCGGGGCTATTGCTCTGACATGACCCGCACCCTTTATGTTGGGCGGGCTAACCGGCAAGAGCGAAAGTGGTACGAAGCTGTGCTGGAAGCGCAGTTGGCGGGCATTGCAGCCGTAAAACCGGGAAAAACCGCCGGTGAAGTGGACCAAGCAACTCGTTCCGTGCTCCGCCGGGCGAAGCTAGACAAGTTTTTTACACACTCGACCGGCCACGGCGTCGGGCTCGAAATCCATGAGCCGCCGCGGCTGGGCAAAGGACAGCGGGAGCAGCTTCAGCCCGGCATGGTGATAACCGTCGAGCCGGGGATTTACATTCCCGGCAGGGGCGGCATCCGGATCGAGGACATGGTGCTGGTCACGCGCACGGGATGTGAAGTGCTGACACCGGTGACCAAAGAGCTGATTGAGATTTGAAGCCATTGTTGAACCACAGAGACACAGAGGCACGGAGAATAGGGAAACAAATTAGCGGACCGACGCGGATGCCGCGGGGCCATATGCTCATTTGATGTTTTAGGTGTCTCTGTGCCTCTGTGGTTAAAACGGAACTGAATGAACCAAAAAGAGATCAAAGAGCTGATCGAGCTGCTGGTCGAGAAGGACATCACCGAGTTCGAATTGGAGCGCGGCGATGTCAAGGTGCACGTCAGGCGTGGGAACTCAGCTACTCCCGTCGTCCAGGTGGCGTCGGCGTTACCGGCTACGGTGCCGGTTCCTTTGACCGTGGCGCCCCCGGCTGCCCCGATCACCGCGCCGCAATCCGCAGCCGCAAGTGCGCCACCCCCGCCTGCCGCCGACGAGGCGGCTTCCGATGCGGATCTATTCATTTTGAAATCCCCGATCGTGGGCACGTACTACGAAGCTCCGTCGCCCGGCACGCCGCCGTTCGTCAAGGTGGGCGATGCGGTGAAAGAAGGCCAGGTGCTGTGCATCATTGAGGCGATGAAGCTGATGAACGAGATCGAGGCGGAGGTGGCGGGAGTTCTTGCCAAAGCTTTCGTGCGCAATGGTGACCCGGTGGAGTACGGTATGCCGTTGTTCGGCATACGCAAACAATGACGCCGCGCAGCCGGTGCTCTGGCTGTTTTCGTTCTGTTAAGTGAAATTGATGACTCCGTGTTCTCCGTGCCTCCGTGGTGAACCTGATCGTCATTAGAAGCACTCATCCATGTTCAAGAAAATCCTGATTGCAAATCGCGGAGAGATTGCACTGCGCGTCATCTGCGCGTGCAAGGAACTGGGCATTCGCGCGGTCGCCATTTATAGCGAAGCGGATCGTAACTCTCTCCATGTGCGCTTCGCCGATGAGGCCATTTGCATCGGTCCGCCACGATTGCAGGAGAGCTACCTCAACATTCCGGCCGTGATCAGTGCGGCGGAAATCGCCAATGTCGATGCGATCCATCCCGGCTACGGATTGCTGAGCGAGAACGCGAACTTCGCCGAGGTCTGCCAGGCGTGCGGGATCAAGTTCATCGGACCGCCGCCGGAGGTGACGCGGGTGATGGGCGAGAAGGAGAAAGCTCGGGCCACGATGAAGGCGCAGGGCGTCCCGATCCTGCCCGGCTCGGATGGCATCATTGGCTCGGCCGACGAGGCGGTGGAGTGGGCGCGCAGCGTAGGATTTCCCGTCATCGTGAAAGCTTCGGCCGGTGGCGGCGGACGCGGGATGCGGGTGATCCGCAGCGAAGAGGAGTTGCCCAACCTGTTTCATTCGGCGCAGTCGGAGGCGGCCGCGGCGTTTGGCAACGGCGACCTCTACATGGAGAAGTTTATCGAGCGGCCGCGCCACATCGAGTTCCAGGTGCTGGCCGACGAACACGGCAATGTGATGAGCCTGGGCGAACGCGAGTGCAGCATCCAACGCCGCCATCAAAAGCTGCTGGAAGAGGCGCCGTCGGTGAAGGTCACGCCGGCGTTGCGCGAACGCATCGGAGGAATTCTTGTAAAAACGCTCAGCAACATTGGTTACATGAACGCCGGTACGATCGAGTTTCTGATGGATGAAGACGGCAGCCTGCACTTCATCGAGATGAATACGCGGATTCAGGTCGAACATCCGGTCACAGAGATGACCACCGATGTTGACCTGGTGAAATCGCAGATCATGATTGCCGCCGGCGCAAAGTTAAGCGAGGTCATCACCCAGGATGTTTATTTTCGCGGACACGCGATTGAGTGCCGCATCAACGCCGAGCATCCGGAGAAGTTCACGCCTTCGGCAGGGAAGATCACGGCGTTCAACATGCCCGGAGGAACGGGAATTCGCGTCGATACGGCGGCCTATGCCGAAGGGGTTATTCCCCCGTATTACGATTCGCTGATTGCCAAACTCTGCGCGCGCGGACGCGATCGTGACGAGGCCATCGCCCGCATGGCTCGAGCGTTGGAGATGTTTGTGATTGAGGGAATCTATACGACGATTCCGCTGCATCGGCGCATCATGGCCGACGCCGACTTTCGCGCGGGGAACTTCGACACCAAGTTTATGGAGCGCTTCTTGGAGCAGAGCAGCGCGACGGGAAAATGATGCTCAACACGGCGGCGCGGAGGCACGGAGCAATTGGGAACAATCTGGATATGCGCCCCTGGCGTTGGGAGCTGTCGCGCTCCTAGGGTCGTTGGTTTCGTACTCGTGGATACCAATAGGGCTCAACGAACACGACGTTGAGCTATGGAGAGTGCTGCTGCTCGGGGGCGTGATGAGCCTGGTGTTGGGAGCTATTGCACTTTTTCGATCTCGTCGCTGACCTAATTCCCGGTGTCTTCTCAGCCTAAGTGGTGAAACAACCAATGAAGCTACCGCGGCTCTACGCCATCGTTGATATCTCCTGCTTCGCGCCGCCGCTGCAGACGACCGACACCATCGCCGGATACGCGCGAGACCTTGCGGCGGGGGGAGCGACGCTGATCCAGTATCGCAACAAGGTCGGAATGACGCGCAACATGCTGAGCCACGCGCGCGAGATACGACGGGTACTAGGCGAGGGCGTGACGCTGATCATGAATGACCGCGCCGATATTTGTGTAGCGGCCGGCTGTGACGGACTGCACGTCGGGCAGGACGATCTCTCGCCGGAGGGCGCGCGGATGGTCATCGGGCCAAATCGGATTCTGGGAGTTTCTACCCATAATCTTGAGCAGTTGCGCGAAGCCGATGCCGGCCCGGCGGATTACCTTGCGTTCGGTCCGGTCTTCGCAACCTCATCGAAGCGCAATCCCGATCCCGTGGTGGGCCTCGAGGGTATTCGTGCGGCGCGCGCGGCGACGAAGAAGCCGCTGGTAGCTATCGGCGGGATAACCCGCGCCAACGCGCGCTCGGTGATTGATGCCGGCGCCGATTCGGTGGCCGTCATTCGTGATCTGCTCAGCTCGCCGGCAAAGGTGACGGAGGAATTACTGCGGCGGTTGGTGTAAATTCTTGCGAGCGGCGCCTGCGTGGAAAACGGCCTCATGGCAACCGACGTAAACCCCATTACCGCAGCTTCCAGCGAGAGCGAATTCGTAAAGGGACTCGGTCCGGTCAGCGCGACCACCATCGTTATGGGGTCGATGATCGGTTCGGGCATCTTCATCGTTTCAGCCGACATTGCGCGGCTGGTCGATTCGCCGGCGCTGCTGATCGGCGCCTGGCTGCTGACGGGATTTCTGACGATTACCGGCGCGCTGGCCTACGGTGAATTGGCAGCCATGATGCCGCACGCCGGAGGACAGTACGTCTACCTGCGCGAGGCGCTGGGGCCACTATGGGGATTTCTTTACGGCTGGACGCTCTACCTCGTGGTGCAGACGGGGACGATTGCCGCGGTGGGAATTGCCTTTGGTAAGTTTCTGGGTATCTTCCTTCACTCGGTCTCATCCACACACTGGCTGGTGCACCTGTGGCATGTCCCGCCGATTCCGATCGGGCCGATGGTCCTGGGCAACATGGACGTCGGGCTGAATACCCAGAATCTGGCTGCAATCGGCGTGGTAATTTTTCTTTCGGTGTTGAACATCTTTGGCGTGCGGCTGGGCGCGCTGGTGCAGAACGTCTTCACCTTCGCCAAAACCGCCGCGCTGCTGGGACTGGTTCTGCTGGGGATTTTCGTTGGAAGGAATGCGCAGGCGCTGGCTGCCAACTTCGGCGCGAATTTTTGGCGCAATGCCGGATGGCATTCGTTACACGCGGTTCAGGTCGGCGTCGGAGGTCCGATTGCGCTGGTGGGCACGTTCACGATCGTTGCCGTCGCGCAGGTCGGTTCGCTGTTTTCTTCCGACGCGTGGAACAACATTACCTTCACGGCGGCTGAGGTCAAAAATCCCCGACGCAACCTGCCCCTGGCTCTGGCCCTGGGAACCGGCACGGTGATCCTGCTCTACGTGCTCGCCAATTTTGTCTATCTGAGCGTTCTGCCGCTTATGGGCGATGCGCACGGAGCGACGATTCTGGCGCGCGGCATTCAGCACGCGTCGGAAGACCGCGTCGCGACGGCTGTCTTCCAGCAGATGTTCGGCCCGAGCGGCGCCAAGATCATGGCCATCGCCATCCTGATCTCGACCTTTGGATGCGCCAATGGTCTGATTTTGGCAGGCGCCCGGGTTTACTATGCGATGGCCAAAGACGGCCTGTTCTTCCGCGGCGCAGCGCATTTGCATCCGCGCTACCACACGCCGGTGCGTTCGCTGGGCATACAGTGCATCTGGACCTGCATCCTGTGCATTTCCGGCAGCTACTCGCAATTGCTCGACTACATCATTTTCGCCGTACTCGTCTTCTACATTCTGACGATCAGCGGGTTATTTGTTTTGCGGGTGAAACGGCCCGACGAGCCGCGGCCCTATCGCGCCGTCGGCTATCCGATTTTGCCCGCCATGTACATCGTGATCGCAATATTCATTGATGTCGTCCTGCTTCGCTATAAGCCGCAATACACATGGCCCGGCCTGATCATCGTCTTGCTGGGAATACCGGTATATTTCCTGTGGTCCCGGTCGGAACGTCACGCGTAAGGGTCGGCCAAAAGCTGTCGAAAACGCCCTTGGGCAGAATGCAGTTCTAGCGTCCCAATTCCAGTTCATTTTTCTGTTTCTTGCGGCGCCCCAGATACTTACAATTTGACGTTTGGCGCCGGGCCAGCCCTGGATCCAAGAGATCTTTCAGCAACTGGCGGTCAGCCCTGTGGGTGTCCCTTTGCTCTCGCCCGCATACTTCCAGAGCGGTAACTGCATGCACGAATTACGAGAGATGCTGGCTCGAGTCGATGACAAGAAAATGCAACTCTTTCCCGTCAAACTCAAAGCCGAAGACAAAACCGATCTGCCGCCGGAGGCAGCTTCTCTACAATACATGCGCTTCTCGGACTACGCCTCCGCGGAAGAATTGGTCGACAAAATCGTCACGAGGATTAAAACTTAGGTATGCTTGCTGCAATGACTGCGCAGGAAGGTTTCACACGCCGGGCCGCTCGCCCTCGTAAAAGAGGCAAAACTTAATGGATCTTACCAAACGCAAGCCCCTGAACATGCTGATGGCGGAAGCAGCGGACACAGGGGAGCACAGCCTGAAACGTGCGCTCGGGCCAATCAACCTGGTTACACTGGGCATCGGGGCAATCATCGGCGCGGGTATTTTCGTTCTGACCGGCTCGGCCGCAGCCAAGTACGCCGGACCTGCCATTGTGCTCTCCTTCATTCTTTCCGGAATTGCCTGCGTCTTTGCCGGGCTGTGCTACGCCGAGTTCGCTTCGCTGATTCCGATCGCCGGTTCAGCTTATACCTATGGCTATGCGACCTTGGGAGAGATTTTCGCCTGGATCATTGGCTGGGATCTGATTCTGGAATATGCTTTCGGCGCCGCGACCGTCGCCTCCGGCTGGAGCGGCTACGTCCTGAGTTTTCTTGAGGACTTCGGCATCCGAATTCCGCCTCGGCTCACGCTTGCGCCCAGCGAGAAGCTCATCTTTTACCAGGGACATTGGGAGCACCTGGAACGTATGAAGGACATGCTGGCGGCGCAGCACATCAATCCCAACAGCCTGCCGCAGCAGACCGGCCTGCTCAATCTGGTGGCCTTCGTGGCAATCATTGCGGTCACCATCCTGCTCGTCGTCGGGATCAAGGAGTCGGCGAATTTTAATTCGTTCATCGTCATCGTGAAGGTGGCGATCGTGCTGATGTTCATTGGCATTGCCGGCATGTTCGCGTTCCAGCACCCGTCCCTTGTGGCCGCGAATTGGCATCCATTTATTCCGCCGAACACCGGTCAATTCGGACGTTACGGCTGGTCGGGAATTGCACGTGGGGCCAGCGTCATCTTCTTTGCTTATATCGGGTTTGATGCCGTATCGACCGCCGCACAGGAAGCTCGCAACCCGCAAAAGGACATGCCCTTCGGCATTCTGGGTTCGCTCGTGATCTGCACGATTCTCTACATTCTGGTCGCGGGCCTGCTCACGGGGCTGGTTCCTTACGCAGACCTCAACGTCTCCGATCCGGTAGCGCTGGGAATTGATGCGACCGGCGTTGTGTGGGCCAGGATCCTGGTGAAGCTGGGAGCGATCTTCGGCCTCGCGACCGTTATGCTGGTGATGTTACTCGGGCAATCGCGCGTCTTCTTTTCCATGGCGCATGATCGTTTGCTGCCCGAATGGGCGGGAGCTGTCCATCCTCGTTTCCGTACTCCGTGGATTTCGACGCTGATTGTGGGCGGCTTCGTTTCAGTGTTCGCTGCCGTAGTTCCCATCGATATCCTCGGTGAGCTCGTGAGCATCGGTACGCTGCTGGCGTTCGTTATCGTCTGCGCCGGAGTCTGGAAGCTAAGAACGACCAGACCGGATCTTCCACGTCCCTTCAAGACGCCTTGGGTACCGGTAGTGCCGATCCTCGGCATGATCGTGTCACTGGGTTTGATGGCTAGCCTGCCCCTGGACACGTGGATCCGGCTGATTGTATGGCTGATAATCGGGATGGTGATCTATTTCACCTACGGGCGGCATCACAGCCGGGTGCAGAACCTGGCCGAGGATGAGGTGAAGGTGGCGGGAGATTGAGGGCTGTTAAGTCGCCACGACTGACTACGTATCTCTACCGGTAACGCTTCTGGTGCCGGGGTGATCCTTCTTCCACTGCTTCATCTGCTTTTTTTCCAGCTTCGCTTGGTGCTTCTGCGCCTTCTTCAGCTCTTTGTTGTAGCTCTTGGCCGCCTTCTGCGATTGCTTCGATACTTGCGGGTGAACGTCTTTCTGGTTGTACTGCGCTTTGGAGCGCGCGAAAGCCGATCCGACCAGGGCCAGACAAACAACGACAAGCGGAACCCAAACGTTTCTCTTCACAGGCTCACCATGTGAGGGTCTGTCCGGATTGTACAACGCCAGTTACAAAATGTCAGTTTTATTTTCAGCAACTTAGTGTCTGGCACCACCAACCGGCCACGGGGCAAAAACCACTTTCGTTTCTAGGGTTTTGCGGCTTTGTGGATCTCCACTGTGCTCCAGGTCTTATCGGCAGCGTGGCAGAGCTTCTCCAGCGGGCAATCGGCGCACTTGGGACTGCGTGCCAGGCACAGCGCTCGTCCATGAAAAATGATCTGGTGGGAAAAGAGGATCCATTTGTCGCGCGGAATGACCTTCATCAGGTCTTGCTCGATCTTCGGGGGATCGCTGTTCTTCGTCAGCTCCAGCCGACGCGAAATGCGTTGCACGTGGGTATCGACCACCACGCCGTCGGCGATCTTGTACCACGTCCCGAGCACGACATTGGCGGTTTTGCGTGCCACGCCCGGTATTTGCAGCAACTCGTCCATCGTCCGCGGCACTTCACCGCCGAATTCGCTTACGATCTTGCGCGCAGCGCCTACCAGGGACTTCGACTTATTACGGAAAAAGCCGGTGGAGCGGATGTCGTCTTCGAGGTCCTGTGGTTGCAGCGCGGCGAAGGCCTCGGGAGTCGGATACTTGTCGAACAGGATGGGCGTGACCATATTCACACGCGCATCCGTGCACTGCGCCGAGAGGATGGTTGCTACCAGTAGCTCCCACGCGCTGCGGTGATGCAGGGCGCAGGTCGCATTAGGATAGCGCTCGTCGAGCCCCTGGAGGATGTCGCTAACGCGCTGCGGCGCGACCGGCTTGTAGCCCTTCGGGACGGCTGTGGGCCTGGCTGGAGAAGTTGCCTTCGAAGCCTTCGGCTTCCGGATGACTCGCGTTCCGGTGATCTTTGCTTGGGCCCGATTCGGCAGCTTCGCAACTTTGTCCTGAGCTCCGCTGCGCGATGGGCGTCGGGGCATGATGCCGCGTGGCATAGCTGGTTCTCCATTGGCGACGAGTCAAGATTATAAATACTTCGAAGTTGTAGTCTCAGTAAGAACCCGATCGAAACGGGATTCGCGGGTTGCCTCGAAAGTTTAGCAGTCCATCTGACACTCTGCTGATAATGTGCTGCGACCACCGGGCTGCGGCCGGATGACGGCAAACCAAAGCTGCATGAATAGCGCTCAAATTGAACAGGCGTCCAGGCGCGAGGAAAACAGCGAAGCCTCTTGCCCGCGGCCGGCCTTGCGGGTGAACCTTTTGAGTAATAGCCGGGCGTGAGTAAGGGTTTGCGCGCGGAGCCAAAGTGCGTTATCAAAGCCACACAACGACCGCCGACGGGGGCACGAGCCGACTATTTATGATCCCGGAATCGCATCCGCTGCAGGAACTTTTCACCGAGCTTGTTCATCATCATTTCGATCGCGATATCGGCCTGCGTGATCCGGAAATGCAGGACTACATCAGCAACGTCCTGAGCGAATTCTGCGAGGTCGAGCAGTTGTTCAAGCTGCGCAACGGCAGCGGCCGCTCGCTGGCCGACGTCGGCGAGATGCTGCTTGAGGCCGATCCGGTGTACGGCCCGGCGCCCTCATTCGATCGTGAGCGGCAGGTGCGCAAGCACATTGGGGATTACACGCTGTTTCTGTCCGGCATGTTTCCCGAGAGCATCAATCACTATCGCATGCGCCGGCAGCGGCTCGAAAACTTCGTGGACTTCATCAAGGCCGGCAAGGAAAGCTATTACATCGTCTCCAAGTTCGATCAGTTCGAATATGCGAATCTGGCGCCGCTGTTTGGCAAGATGGCGCGGGAATTCGAGTCGTGCGTGTACGGCCTGCATCTGGTGAAGGAAGATCTGGAGGAGATGCAGCATCCGATCACGCGCCGGGCGAAAGAGATTGTGATGTAAGCGTGCCGGGAAACCAGCAAACCCTCTAGCATAGTCAAGATGGCCTAACCCGCTGGCGCAAGCTTTGGCGCCCGCTGCAGCTTCTACTTACCGAATCCTGCTGCTTTATACTGACTGAATACGGATGGCAACCACCCCTGCAAACCCGCAAACGGCGGATTCGCCGCAGGTACGGCGCTACAACCGAATTCATCGCTGGCTGGGCCTGGCCGATACGGTTATAGGCTTTGCCCTGCTGGTGGTGCTGCTCGTCACCGGTTGGACCGGCAGGCTCCGCGATTGGGCCTATTTGGGAGCCAGCCAGCACTATTTCCTGGCCATATTCCTCTATGTGCTGATGTTTTCCGTCCTCGCGAAGGTTCTGGGCGCCCCCTTTGAGTTGGTCGGTTTTCGTTTGGAACATCAATATCACCTCTCGAATCAGAAATTCCGCGGTTGGCTTTGGGACGAGTGCAAGGGCTGGCTGCTGTCGCTAACGCTGATGACGATCATGGTGGAGATCGTCTACTCCATTATCCGGGTCGCCCCGCAGCGCTGGTGGATCATCGCCTGGGCGGTATTTATCGGCTTGTTTCTGTTAATGGCGCAGCTGGCGCCGGTGGTACTGATGCCGATCTTCTACAAGTTCGAACCGCTGAACAATGAAGGCCTGCGCGACCGCCTGACGAAACTGGGCGAGCGCGCCGGGACTCGCGTGCGTGGCGTCTACGAGTGGAAGCTTTCGGAGAAGTCGAACAAGGCCAACGCCGCGCTTACCGGGCTCGGCGCCACGCGAAGGATCATCCTTGCCGACACGCTCCTGCAGAACTATAGCGATGACGAGATCGAGGCGATTCTGGCCCACGAGCTGGGACACCACGTGCGCAGACACATCCTGAAAGGCATCCTCACTCAGGTCGCAATTACGTTTTTTGGCTTCTGGCTGATTAATGTCGTGCTGCGAGTCGTGCTGGCCAAGGAATGGTTCCCAGCACTCGATCCGCGACTCTATGACTTCGCCAACCTGCCGCTGATTGTGCTGATCGCAACCGTGCTGGGATTTCTGTTGATGCCGGCCCTCAACGCGATCTCGCGTCATCACGAGCGCCAGGCTGACCGCTACGCGTGGGAAAATACCCCTGCCATCGAGCCGTTCATCACCTCAATGCAGAAACTGGCCGATCAGAACCTGGCGGAGCGTCAACCTGCCAGGTGGATTGAGTTTCTGTTCCACTCCCATCCATCGATTAGCAAGCGTGTGGCTGCGGCACAGACGTGGGCGAGCAAACACCGCGTCGAACAGCCCGTCGGCAGTTAAGGTCTCATCGCAGCAGCGCTGATAATCCTTGCGTGCCGTTGCCAATCCCCAGCGACCAGTTCACGGCATTGATAAAAAAGTTCGGGAACAGGCCGATCACGATGGTGCCCGCAGCAGTGATGCCGAGTGCCAGACTCATGGCCGGGCTCAGGCGCACCGGCTCGGCTTCCACCGGCTGCCGCATCAGCATCGCGTTGGCGATCCGCATGTAGTAATACAGGCCGATAACCGCATAAAGTACCGCAACCGCTGCCAGCGTATAGTGTCCCGTCTGGATGAGGCTGAGGAAGATGAAGTACTTGCCCCAGAAGCCGGCCAGGGGCGGAATTCCCGCCAGCGACAGCAAGAAAACAAGCATGAGGATGGCTTCGGTCGGGGCCTTGAAGTAGAGGCCGGCGATGTCATCGATCTCGTCGCCGATGATGTTGCGGCGGCGCAGCGAGGTGATTACGGCAAACGCGCCGAGGTTCATGAAGGTGTACACCAGCAGGTAGATCATGATCGCCATGATGCCGGTGCTGTTCGTCTGGCCGTCGCTGGCGATGAGGCCCAGCAGCATGTAGCCGACGTGTGCGATCGACGAGTACGCGAGCAACCGTTTCAGGTTGGTTTGCGTGATCGCCGCCAGGTTGCCGCCCGTCATGGTGGCGATGGAAACGAAGATCAGCAGCGGAACATACATCGAGCGCAGCGGGTACAGGCCGAAGAGGAAGATGCGGAGCAGCATCGCCCAGCCGGCGGCTTTGACGGCGACGGACATGAATCCGGTGATGCTGGTGGGTGCGCCTTCATAAGCATCTGGCGCCCACTGATGGAACGGTACGGCCGCGATCTTGAAGAGCAATCCGGTGGTGGTCGTGAGCAGCGCGAAGATGACGACGGGATCGTTCGGGCGCGTGGCGACGATCTGCTGCAAGCCCTCAGCAATCTTGCCCAGGTTCGTGCTGCCGGTCAGACCATACAGAAGCGACAATCCATAGGCGAAAATTCCCGATGAAAAGGCGCCCAGCAGCAGATACTTCAGCGCGGCTTCATTCGACCGCCGGTCTCGCCGCAGGAAGCCCACGAGCACGTAGGTCGAGATGGCCATCAGCTCCAGGCCGATGAACAACAGCACGATATCGTAGCCGGCGGCCATGCACATCATGCCGACGATGGAGAACAGCAGGAGGGCATAGAACTCGCCGTGATTTTCCTGCTCGATTTCCAGATAGGGGACGGACATGAGCACCGCGATCGCGCCGCCCGCCAGGAACAGATAAAAGAAGTAAATAGCGAAGGGATCGACCAGGAACGAGCGCAGAAAACCGATGTCGATGATGGCGAATCCGTGACGCTGCGCCGTGTGATAGGCCCAATGCAACGCGCCCGTGGCGACTGCCGAGAAGCCCAACCCGATGAGTGCGATCGCCGCGTTCGCCTGCTTCCAGCGCGCCGGAAGAAAGAGGTCGATCATTAGGATGCCGAGAGCGAACAGCGTCAGCAGCAGCATCGGCAGGGCGAGCAGATAATCCGTGCCAGTAAAGGACGGCAAGAATTGCGTTATGAGCGAGGTGTTCACAGTTTCCTCAGTTACCGGCGGAAGCGGCTAATGCAACGCTTGCCGTGTTCACAGTTGCCGCCGGCCGCAGCCGGCTCTGATTTTGAGGATGCAGTCCTGACGCGACCCTGAAGGGTCGCTCTACCAATCTTTGTGGAGCGCTCGTCGGTACCGGTCGCGCGGTCATCGGAGTTGCGACCGGCGCGGACGGCACAGGCTGGGTTACAGGAGTCTCGGCTGGCGTGGGCGTCGCCGGCTCGGTCGCCAGCACGGGTTTATTGGCGTTCAGCCCCGGATAATCGGGACGGACCGTCGCCACCAGGTTATTGACCGGCGTCGAAAGGATCTGGAAAAAAGGCTTGGGATACAGGCCGATCCAGAAGGCGATCGCCACCAGCGGAAGGAAGGTTGCCAGCTCGCGTGCCGACAGATCCTTCAGTTTCTCGTTTTTGGGATTTTCCACTTTGCCGAAGAACACGCGCTGATAGAGCCACAGCAGATAGGCCGCAGCAAGAATCACCCCCGGAACCGCCCACGCCGCCCAGGCCTTGTTCTCCATGAACGTGCCTTGCAGGATAGTGAACTCGCCGACGAAGCCATTCAGCAGCGGCAGGCCCATCGACGACATGAAGATGATCAGCGTGATGGTCGCGTAGATCGGCATTACATTGGAGATGCCGCCGTACTCGGCGATCTCGCGGGTGTGGCGCCGCTCATACAGAATCCCGACGATCAGGAACAGCGCACCGGTGGAGATGCCGTGATTAATCTGTTGCAGCACGGAACCGCTCAGGCCCAGCGGGCTCAAGGCAAAAATTCCCAGCGTGCAAAAGCCAAGATGGCTGACCGAGGAATACGCCACCAGCTTCTTCATGTCCTTCTGCACCAGCGATACCAATGCGCCGTAGATGATGCCGATCAGCGACAGCGTGATCATGAAGGTACGCACCCATGGCGTCATCGCAACGGCCGGGAAAAACGGCAGCGAGAAGCGAATCAAGCCGTACGTTCCCATCTTCAGCAGAACGCCGGCCAGGATCACTGAACCTGCGGTTGGCGCTTCGACATGCGCGTCGGGCAGCCAGGTGTGGAACGGGAACATCGGCACCTTGATCGCGAAGCCGAAGAAGAAGGCGAAGAACAGCCAGATCGCCGCCGTCCCGCCGATCTTAGGCGCCGTGGCGTAGAGATCGGGCAGGAAGAATGTGTACACGCCGGTCAGGGTGTGGTGATGGAAATACAGGAACAGGATGCCGAGTAGCATCAGCACCGAACCGAATAGGGTGTAGAGGAAGAACTTGATTGCCGCGTAGAGCTTGCGCGGCCCTCCCCAGATGCCGATCAGCAGATACATCGGCACCAGCATCGCCTCCCAGAAAACGAAGAACAGGAACATGTCGTTGGCCATGAAGACGCCCAACATGCCCGTCTGCAGCACCAGAAACCAGACGTAGTATTCTTTCGTGCGTTCCTGGATGGCGTTCCACGACGACAGGATCGAGATGGCGCCGAGCAGCGTGGTGAGCATGATCAGCAGGAACGAAATGCCGTCGATGCCGAGCACGTAGCCCGCGCCGATCGAGGGAATCCAGTTGTTGGGAGTGCCTTCGACAAACTGGAAGCCGGCGCGCTCCTTCAGTGCCCAGAACCACGGAATCAGCGGCAGCGAAACCGCGAAGCCCAGCATGGCGAAGATATTGGCAATCCAGCGGATCGCGCCCTTGTTTTCCTTGGGCACGAAGAGAAGGAGTATGGCGCCGATGAGCGGCGTAAATAAGACGATCGAAAGAATATGGTTGTACATGTATCAGCTCTCAGCAGGTAGAGCGAACCTTTAGGTTAGCGTCACCAGCTTTTCTAAAATCTCTGTAGAGCAAGCCTTCAGGATCGCGTCCTCTTTGCCAGAAAAACTGGTAGAGCGAACCTTCAGGTTCGCGTCCCTGGTGCCCCTAGCACAAATCGTGATGAAGTAAGTCGTCATAAATCCGGGGCTAAAGCCCCTCAAAATTCGTGGGCCGCTCGGACGCGAACCTGAAGGCTCGCTCTGCCGATCCTTCTTCACTTGACGCGAACCTGAAGGTTCGCTCTACCTCAATCTGCCGCGGCCGCCATGCTCTTCGTCTCCGCGATACGCTCGGGACGATTCGCGATCAGCGACCAGCCAAATCCCAAAACCGCAACCACGGCAACGGAGGCCACCGCAGTGATGAACCAGTGCACGCCCATCCACTGCCAGAGCGGCGGCGGCAGCAGGTAATATGCGCTCAGTCCGACCAGGCCGCCCACCATGACCAGCGCGTACCACTGCACCAGGCCCCACTGGAAGATGCGCACCGGATACGACGCCAGGCGAGTCACGATGGCCACGCCGTTCACGAACAGGCCGTCAATGATCCACTTGTCCCACAGCGTGGAAGCGGTCGCAGTCATGCGCGTGGTCCAGCCGGCGCCATTCACTGCGCCATCGATTACGGTGGCGTCAAACTTCCACATGGCGTCGCCGAGGCCTATCGCGCCCAGCCGCGCGTCGCCGATCTTTGCGCGTCCAGTGAAGATCCGGTCATAGAGCTCATCCACATACCACTTGCGAAAGAGCGTCTTGTAGAAGCGCGGCGCGACCTCGTGAATCGGCTCCTTGTAACCCTTGTCGGCGTTCGCGTAAGCCCGCTTGGCTAGCCACCACCCCAGCCCCGCCGCACATACGGACAAAGACATCAGGACGTACTCGACCGGGGTGGTGTGCTCTTCCTGCTTCTCGCCCGCGACCACTTGCGCGGCAGCTCCGCCCTGCTCCAACACAGCCGTTTCTTTGGCGAAGACGGGATCAAGAAATTTCGAGAAGCGATCCGATCCGCCCAGGCTGTGCGGCAGTCCCAGATAGCCCGCGCCGATCGAGCAGATGGCGAGAATTATCAGCGGCACAGTCATCGATTTGGGCGACTCGTGAATGTGGTGCTCGACTTCGTGGCTCATGCGCGGCTTGCCGAAGAACGTCAGGTAGATGAGCCGGAACATGTAGAACGAGGTCAGCAGCGCGGTGAAGAACGCGATGTACCACAGGTAGCGGTAGGCGCCGCCCTCGCGTGACCACGTCTCCCACAAGATGGCATCTTTCGAGAAGAAGCCGGCGAAGCCCGGAATACCGGAGATGGCCAGGGTCGCGACCAGCATAGTGAGATAGGTGGTCTTGATCTTGCCACGCAGTGAACCCATGTGCTGCATCTCCTGCTGACCGCCCATGGCGTGGATCACCGAGCCGGCTCCGAGGAACAGCAGCGCTTTGAAAAAGGCGTGGGTGAATACATGGAATACGCCTACGGCGAAAGCGCCGACGCCAAGCGCCAGAAACATGTAGCCGAGCTGCGAGACGGTGGAATACGCCAGCACCCGCTTGATGTCGTTCTGCACCAGCGCGATGGTCGCGGCAAAGATGGCGGTAAGCGCGCCGACGATGGCGACCGTCTTCATTGCGGTGGGGGCAAGCACGAACAGCGCATTGGAGCGCGCGACCATGTACACACCAGCAGTGACCATCGTGGCGGCGTGGATCAGAGCGGAGACAGGGGTCGGGCCTTCCATCGCATCCGGCAGCCAGACATACAGCGGGAATTGCGCCGACTTGCCGCAGGCGCCGACGAACAGCAGCAAACAGGCAGCGGTAATCACGGGATCGCCGATGGCGAAGCGTCCGCTGCGCGCCAGGTGATTGATCGCCGTATACTGCACCGAGCCGAAATACCAGGCGATGGTCAGCATGCCCAGCAGGAACCCGGCGTCACCGATACGGTTGGTGATAAATGCCTTGTTCGCCGCCGTCGATGCCGAGTGCCGCAGAAAATAGAAGCCGATCAGCAGGTACGAGCAGAGCCCGACGCCCTCCCAGCCAACAAACATCAACGCGTAATTGTTGGCAAGCACCAGCGTCAGCATGGAAAACATGAACAGGTTCAGATAGCCGAAGAAGCGGTAATAACCGCCTTCGTGGCCCATGTAGCCGATCGAGTAAATGTGGATCAGCATGCCCACGCCGGTCACGAACAGCAGCCAGATCGAGGAGAGAGGATCGAGCAGGAAGCCGGCATCAGCGCGGAAGGCGGCCGAACCGTTGTGCGTCGGATAGCTGAGCGACTCGGAGCCCGTTCCCAGCCAGGTGAAGCAAATCTTCTCGAAAGGCTTGCCGGGATGTGCGGCCGAGTATCCGGTGTATTGCCAGACTGCGAGACAGGCCCACACGAACGCCAGCGCAACCATGCCGACGCAGAGGCCGCTTACTGCCGATTTCGACAGCCTGCGACCAAAGAAGAACATGCAAGCCGCGCCGAAAGCGGGGAACAGCGGAATGATCCAAATGTGCTCAAGAAAGAACATAGCAATTAGCCATTAGCGATTGGCACTCGGCCAAACCCAACCTTCGGGTGTCCCACCCTTGGCGCCTCCATTTGGCGACAGGGTGGGCTATCACCATTTCAAAAGATCCACTTCGTCCACATTCACCGTCTCCTTATTGCGGAAGAAGGCGATGATGATGCCCAGCCCAACCGCGGCTTCGGCCGCAGCATCGGTAATGACGAAGATCGAAAACACCTGCCCGTGCAATCCGTAGAGCCGCGAGAACGTGACCAAGTTCAGGTTGACGGCGTTCAGGATCAGCTCAATCGACATCAGGATGATGACCACGTTGCGGCGCGTCAGGACGCCAATGGTGCCGATGATGAACAGCGCCGCCGCAACAACCAGGTAATGGAGTGTCGTGATCCCCGCCATGTCAAATCCTCTTCTTCGCCATTACCACTGCGCCCACGATGGCCACCAGCAGCAGCAGCGAGGCAATCTCGAACGGCAGCATGTAATTGCCGTAGAGCATCAGGCCAATCTGCTGCGTGTTCTGCGTCTCGGCCAGGGGAACAAAGTCGCGCGGAAAGATGCTGTGTCCGCGTTGATAAACGAACACCAATAACGCCCCCAGTGCCAGCGCGGCGACGGTCCCGACCAGCCATTGCTTGTTGAACTGGTATTCACGGATGTTCTGCTCCAGGTTCACCAGCATGATCACGAACAGGAACAACACCATGATTCCGCCGGCATAGAGCACGATCTGAACGCCGGCGACGAACGGGGCATACAGCATCAGGTAGAAGCCGGCGAGCGAAAGCAGCGTCACGATGAGCGACAGCGCGGCATGCACCGGATTCCGCCGGGTGATCACCGCAATCGCCGAGACGACGGCCATGACCGCCAGGAAGTAGAAGAAAAACGTTGTTGCAATGGGCGTCACTTCTCGTACCTCTTGGTCTCGTGTCCCTTCTCCAGCGCAGCCTGGTCCAGCACCATGCCTTCGCGGTTGTAGAAAGCGATTTCGAAGTCCTGCGTCAGTTCCAGCGCATCGGTCGAACAAGCCTCCGCGCACAGGCCGCAGAACATGCAGCGGCTGAGGTCGTACGTCCACGTGACGGGCTCCTTGCGCTTCGTCACCGGGTTACGCTCGCCCTTAACCACAATCAACTGCTCGGGACAGGCCAGCGCGCAAAGGTTGCACACGATGCATGCCGATGCTCCGCTCTCGGCATCCGTTCTCAGCCGGGGCAGCCCGCGATAGCGCTCGTAAACCACCGGCCGCTCCAGTGGGTACTGCTCGGTGATGGCCTCGCTCGGCTTCTGGTAATCGAAGGTCACCTTCAGGCCCTTGATCAGATCAAGCAGGAAAATCTTGCGCAGTAATGGCGACAAAGTCACGGCAGCACCCCCCAGGTAGAGCGGGCCTTCAGCCTCGCGTCCCCGCACATCTCCTGTAATTCCGAGCCGGGTTCAGCCGGCGGCACGTGGCGGGGCTGAAGCCCCTCAATCCTCTTGGCGCTGCTGCACGCGAACCTGAAGGTTCGCTCTACCTTCTTTTCCTGCGACACAGACCTGACGGTTCGCTCTACCGGACTCATCTCAGCACCCCCACGATGGCTGATCCGATTTGCGGCAGCAGTCCCGCGACCGCCGTAGCGATCAGGATGGCCAGTCCGGTCGGCAGCAGTACCTTCCAGCCAACTTTCATAAGCTGGTCAAAGCGGTAGCGCGGGAATGTCCCGCGATACCAGATGTACAGATACATGAAGAATGCGACTTTAACGACGAACCAGTAGATGTCTTGCACCCGCTCGCGCACGCCCGGCACAATCAGCAGCAGGCCAAGAAAGCCGAGCAGCAATCCGAAGATCCAGATGCCGGCGGTCTGCGCTTTCATCTGCGGGATCTTCGGCATTCTCACCGCGCCGAGCAGGCAGAGGCCGGCAAGCACGAAGAACGTCAGCGCCGGGAAGAACGAGAACGCCAAGTCCCAGGTCGAGCCACTGAGGAAATTGGGAAACGGCCGCAGCCAGCCGCCGAGCCACAGCGTGACGGCGATCGAAGAGACCGCAAGCATGGCCGCATACTCCGCCAGGAAGAACAGCGACCAGCGGAAGCCACTGTATTCAGTGTGGAATCCGGCGACCAGCTCCGATTCGGCTTCCGGTAAATCGAACGGTGCGCGATTGGTCTCGGCGACCATGGCGATGGCGAAGATCGCAAATGCCAGGAATCCCAGCGGGAAGAACTTGAAGATGAACCAGGTGTGCTGCGCGGCCTGCGCTTCGACGATGCCGATCATGCTCAGTGTGCCGGTACCCGTCTTGAGGCTAGTCATCAGCACCGCGCAGACGATGGCCAGTCCCATCGCGACTTCATAAGAAACCATCTGCGCGCTGGAACGCAGCGAGCCCATCAGCGGATAGTGCGAGTTCGACGACCAGCCCGCCATGATGATGCCCAGCACGCCCAGCGATGAAATGCCGAGCATGAACAGAATGCCGATGTTCATGTCGGTAACGGCATGCTCGCGGCCGAAGGGCACAACCAGGAATGTCGTGAATGCGGTCATCGTGACCACGACCGGCGCGCTCCAGAACACCAGCTTGTCGGCGTTCGCTGGAATGATGTCTTCCTTGATGAGCAGCTTCAGCGCGTCAGCGAAAGGCTGCATCAGGCCATGCGGGCCCACGCGCATAGGTCCGAGACGAATCTGCATGTGCGCCAGAATTTTGCGCTCCAGCCAGTTCATCGCGATGACCGACAGCGATACGCCGATGGTGATCAGCAGAATGTAGATGGTCGCCCACAGCATGCTGCCGGTCTCGCCGGGGGTGCCGCTGGAGCCGAGATATTTTGTGATGGCGTCAAGCATTTTGGTTCTTGGTAGAGCGGGCCTTCAGGCCCGCGTTTTGCCGCAATTGTTCGTTTCGTCAGCCGAAAAATAATCGCTACCTGCCTTGAAAGGGCACGGCTTCAGCCGTGCCGCTCAAGGTCTCTTCTAGTGGCTTTAGCCACTGAGGTACCTCGTCTTTAACGCTCCCGGGGAAAGCTGAGCAATACGGATAATCCATTGCCCTTTCCACCAACTTTCTTCCCACCGGATTCCGAAAAATGTAATCAATGTGAATATCGAGATCTTCCCAGTCGCGAATGCGGTGATCCGAAAAGCCGCGCTGCCAGATTTCCAGTGAACTGCCCAACTCTTTCTTTGCGCGAAACGAAAACCCACCCTTGATGAACTGGACTGCACGTTCGAGAGTCGCTTCGGGTGTAATCAGCACGTGAAAGTGATCGGGCATCAGCACGTACTCATGCAACCGGTAGCCCTTCCCGCGATACGAGTGCAGAGTCTGCAAAAAGAGTTCCGCCCATTGCACGTTCTTGAACAGAGCACGGCGCTGCCAGGTTGAGGCTGTGACGAAGTACGTCTGCTCATTGTTGGTAGCGCGCTCACGCGTAGGCTTCACGTTTCGGTTTCCTCAGAGGCTAAAGCCCTCTTGTTAACCCTCGGTACGGCACGCCTGAAGGCGTGCCCTTTCAAATCCACTCTTACGGCACTATGAAGGCGTGCCCTTTCAAATCCACTCTCACGGCACCGGTGAAGGCGTACCCTTTCAACCATCCGTGCGGCACGCCTGAAGGTGTGCCTTTCAAATCGTTACCGATCCACTTCTCCCAACACGATGTCCAAAGTCCCGATGACCGCAACCACATCGGCCACCAGCAGGCCACGCACCATCTTGTCGAGGGCTTGCAGATTCACGAACGACGGTGGCCGAACGCGCACGCGATAGGGCTGCAGCGATCCGTCGCTTACGATGAAATATCCCAGCTCGCCTTTCGGCGCTTCGATCGAGTGGTAAACCTCACCAACCGGCGGCTTGAGCACCTTGGGAACCTTCGCCATGATCGGACCTTGCGGCAGATCCTCAACCGCCTGGCGGACGATCCGCACCGCCTGTCGCATCTCTTCAATGCGAACCAGGTACCGGTCGTACGTGTCGCCATTCAGGCCGGTGGGAATCTCGAAGTCGAACTTGCTGTAGCACTCGTACGGTTGCGCCTTGCGCAGGTCCCACTTCACACCGCTGGCGCGCAGCACCGGCCCGGTCACGCCCAACGCAATGCAATCTTCCGGCTTCAGAATGCCGACGCCCTTGGTGCGGCGAACCCAAATGCGATTGGTGGTCAGCAGCTCTTCGTATTCGTCGAGCTTGGGAAGAAACGCATCACAGAACTTCAGACAATCCTGCTCGAAACCGTCGTAGGCCTCGTAAATGCAGCCACCGATGCGGAACGCGTGCGTCGTGAGGCGGGCACCGCAGTATTTCTCGAAAATCCTAAGGATCTCTTCGCGATCGCGGAAGCAGTAGAACAGCGGCGTCAGGGCGCCGATGTCGAGCGCGTGCGTCCCCAGCCACACCTGGTGGCTGGCAATGCGGCACAACTCGGTAAGGATCACGCGGATGTACTGCGCGCGGGGCGGGACTTCGGCATTCAGCAGCTTTTCGACCGCTTCGCAGTAACCCAATCCGTTGGAGACCGCCGCGACATAATCCATGCGGTCGACATACGGATTGAACATCGCGTAGGTGCGGTTCTCGGCAATCTTTTCGACGCCGCGATGCAGGTAGCCGATGACGCACTCGGTGCCTAGAACTTTTTCGCCGTCGAGCTTGAGGATCACGCGCAGCACACCGTGGGTCGAGGGATGCTGCGGGCCCATGTTCAGCACAAGTTCGGTGGCATCAAGGAAAGTCTGGTCCTTGGTATCGAGGTCGAGATAGTCCACCACGCCGGGGCCACTCTGGCCGGGCTTCGCATGGCGGTAGTCGTTTTCGAAATCGCTCATTGTCCGCTCTCGATGCCGATGTTGGCCTGCACCCATTCCTGGTCCTGGCAGAGAATCGGGTAGTCCTTGCGCAGCGGATGCCCCTTCCAGTCTTCCGGCAGCAGAATGCGCTTCAGCTCGGGATGCTCGTCGAAGCCGATGCCGTACATGTCGAAGACTTCGCGCTCCAGCCAGTTGGCTGTGGGCCAGATGGCGACCGCGCTGCGCAGCGTCTCGCCGTCTTTGATCTGCGTCTTTACGCGAACGCGCTGGTTGTGATGGAACGAATACAGGACGTAAATAACGTCGAACTGCGCTTCGCGCTTGGGGTAATGCACCGCGGTGACATCCACCAGATAGTCGAAGAGCTCGTCGTCGCGCATGCGCAGCAGGATTTCGTAGACGATGGAGCTGTCGACCACGAGATATCTCTGTCCGACGTAGGTGCTGGCTTCCTTGATCCCGGAGCCGTACTGCGCTTTCAGCTTGCTGACCAGCTCCGAATCCCATGGTTCCGGCTTGGGAGCTTCCGGCTTCGGCGCCGGCTTGGCGGCTGGAGCTGCGGGCTTCGCAACCGCAGCAGGCGCGGCAGGCTTAGCGGCATCAGCATCAGCGGCAGCTGCCGGCTTGGCTCCCGTGGCAGCCGGCTTTTCCGCCGGAACTTCAGTCGATTGTGTCTGCCTGGGAGGCTCCGTGATTTCGGGCTTGGCCGCCGCGTCAGCAGCGGCGTCAACTTTCGTCGCGGGGGAGGGTTCAGGCGAAACTGAACTGGGTTCTTTCGTTTCCTCGGGCACTGCCGTCTCTCTCTGGTGTTCACCCCAGACTGTGGGCTCACCCCATGAAAAGACAGTTTTAGCAGTTTAAGGGCGTCCAACTCTTGTACGGTGGTCACGAGATGCTGTGATGGTCATCACATCAGGACCCCGGAGCTTCCACATTCTGCAGAGACGACCCGCGCGTAACACGCAAGTTGTACAGCTCTACCCTCAGCCTTCGTCCTAAAGACCTTAAGTGTGCTGCCGATCTTCAGCCGTAGCAAGCGGAGGACATTTCATGCCAGCACCTCGTAGGCTTCGGGGACAGACCCGCCGAGATTTCATCAAGACCGTGGGAATAGGAATAGGGACATTGCCGACCCTAGGTTTCGGCATAGGAGCCTTGCAGCTGACCGGCTGCGGCGGCGGCAATTCGCCCGGGCCGCACCCACCCGCACCCGTGACGCAGATCGTCACTTGGCCGATCGCACGCCCGGTCTACACCACCGCACAGCGACAGGTTTGTCCGGTTGCGGTTCCGGCGACCGCAGTCCAAATCAATCCGGACGATGTGGTTGACTACGCCACCTACGGCTACAGCACCTGGAGTTACGGCGGACCACTGGCCATCCCGCCGCGCAAGGAGCTTGCGCCTGCTTACAACGGCGCTCCCAACGTAGCAAGACTGCTGCGCTACTTTTCCATGTCCGACATTCACATTGCCGATAAGGAATCGCCGGCGCAGGCCAACTATCAGGGAATCGCCGCCGGCTTTGGTTCGCAAAGGTCCTCGTGCTATTCGCCGATCATTCTGTCGACGACCCACGTTCTCGATGCCGCCATCCAGACGATCAACGTCCTGCACAAGACAACGCCGTTCGATTTCGGCGTTTCGCTGGGCGACGACTGCAACAACTCGCAATACAACGAGGTGCGCTGGTTCATCAATACCTTCGACGGCAAAGTCATCACCCCGAGCTCCGGCGCCCACGTCGGCGCGGACTCCATCGATTACCAGATGCCCTTTTACGCCGCCGGCATCAATCCTGAAATTCACTGGTACCAGGTCATCGGCAATCACGACCAGTACTGGATGGGCTCACAGTTTGAAGACGATAAGAGCCGCAGCGCCCACATCGGCAGCGCCATGCTGGACATCGCGCTCGATCCCACCAAGCCGGATCTCGATAGCACCGGTGCTTATATGGGCGCGGTCGATGGTTCGACGCCGTACGGAAACATCGTTGGGGCCGGACCCGTGGCCGACTTTCCGACCGCGCCTACGGTCGTTGCGGATGCCAACCGCCATACCCTGTCGAGTGTCGCCTCGACCACGCACGATTGGATGGCGGAGTTCTTCAACACCTCAACCTATCCGGTCGGCCATGGTTTCACCGAAGCCAACTTGACCAGCGGCATGGCCTGCTACAGCGTTGTGCCGAAATCCGACATACCGATCAAGTTCATCATGCTGGATGACACCGTGAAGGGATCGGGGCAACCCGACTATGCCGTGGGCGCGCTCGACGACGAGCGTTACCACTGGCTGGTCGACGAGCTGAACGCGGGACAGGCCAACAATCAGCTAATGGTGATTTGCGCGCACGTGCCTATCATGCCGCAATACAGCTTGACCGACACGACGCCGTTTCCCATATGGCCAGGGTCGGAATATAGCGACGAGTACGTGCTGAACACCCTGCATCACTATCCCAATCTCATCCTGTGGATGTCGGGACACCGTCACATCAATGTGGTGACACCGCAGCCGGATCCGGGCGGCGATCCCACGCTGGGCTTTTGGGAAGTTGAGACCAGTTCGCTGCGCGACTTCCCGCAACAGTTCCGAACCTTCGACATTCGCCGCAACAGCGACAACACGGTTTCCATCATCATCACCAATGTCGATCCCGCGGTGCAGGGCAACTCGCCCGCATACAAGTCGCGCGGCTACGCCGTTGGCGCGTCGCGTGTTTACGGCAGCTATCCGCTCAACGATACAGCGTCGCAATCCTACAACGCGGAGCTAGTCGTGCAGCTCACGCCGGTGATGCAATCTGTGATCTCGCAGGCTGGAACCGCGATGTGATCCAATTCGTCACGCCGCTTTTTCCGGCAAACAAAAGAAAAGCGGGGCCAAGGAAAGCCCCGCTGTCCATGCTGCACTGCGCTGTCACTGCTCAGTTTTCAGCGATGGAACTCCCCACCGAATTTCGTTAGCGATGACCTCCGCCGAATCCGCCACCATGGAAGCCTCCGCCACCGTGGAAACCGCCGCCCATTCCGCCGTGGAATCCTCCAGCCATCATTGACCCGTGGAAACCACCGCCGTGGAAGCCTCCCGGACCGCCATGAAAGCCCGGACCCATCACTCCAAAGTGAGGTGCGCCAACTTCGGCGCGGGATGGCCCACGGAATCCCGGCTCACCGACGCGCGGAACCTGCCCGGTCCCGTATAGGCCATGATGTGGCTGCCATGGGTGGGCCGTCGCGTTGTAGCCGTAGCCTCCGTAATAACCGTACCCTCCGTAGTAAGGGTAGTAGTACGGCGCATATCCAACCCAGAACGGCGAATAAAAGGGCCAGCCGAACGGGCCACCCCAAATGCCCGCGCCAGGAACCCAGGTATAGTCCAGAAAGAACGGGTCCCAATACCAGCCCGCTCCATACCAGCCAGGGCCGCCGTTCGCATAAATGCCGGCCGCATTGACGTTGGACTCCGCCAGGTACTCCGAACGCAAATTGCTGAACCGATACAGATCCGATTGCTCGTATTCCTTCTTGTCGAATTTGGTTGTCTTCAACCGGGCAGTGTCCTTCACATCCAGTTCGTGGCCGCTCTTCACCTTGACGTGACGGTCTCCGTCCCACACCATGGCTTCGCCCTTGAAGACGCGGACCTCGCCGCTGTTCGCGTCGAAGCCATAAATGCCGGCCTTCAGCAACTGGGTGGTCGAGCCATCCTGCTGGACGCGCAGCAGGTTGTCTTTGTGCATCTCGTCGGCCTCAACCATTGCCTGGCCGTTGTTCAAAGCGATTTCGGTATTGGTCAGGTCAGGCGATACCAGCGTTGCCGCGCTGTTATCCCCCAGGCGGAAAAACACGCCCGGAGTGAGCAGCACCTCGGCCTTGCCGGTATCAGTCGTTATCGTCTGGCCACCCTGCAAGTCCACCGAGCCAACGGATTTGGCATTCAGAGCTTCCGTTCCAATCGAGGCTTGACCCTCCACGTAATTCAACGTGCCTGGCAGCGCTGGAGTCGGAGTCGCGGCCCACGCGGGCACCGACAGAATCGCTGCCAGAAAAGAACCTGCGAGCAGTTTCCATCCCGACAGCCTCATAATCTTTCTCTTTTGCCTCACTAGGTTGGATGTGCGGGGCCTTAGTACGTCGCTAGGTATCGCAGCGGATTTACCTTACTTAACACTTAAAGATTAACCGGAGCTAAGCTGCTGCTCTTGACGGAAGCAGAGAATGGCTCAGAGGCGCGGCAGAGCTGCGTCTGGGCCGCCTGGAATGTTGTCATGCCGTCTTTCAGCGTCGAGTCGGAGTGATGGTTACATAAGACAAAAAGGCGGTGTGGTCGCCCTGTCTCTCGCCCACGAACGCCAGGACATGCGTGCCACCGGTGCTCACCGTGAAGTTGGCAGTTTGCAGCGTGAATGGCGCGCTGCTGGTCAGCGTCCAAGTGCCGATCGCGATACCATCGATCAGCGCTGTAACGGTTTGGTCGCCGTCCCACCATCCCGCTGGGCATCGCGAACCCAGATAGAAACTGAGCGTGTAGCTTCCGGGGCTGAAGCCCCCAACCGTTTGCCAAACGAACGAGCCGACATTCTGCAAAAGGACTGCTTGGTTGAAGGGCATCCCAACGAAGGACGGCGGACAAATAAAGGAGTCCGGACCACTGATGCCGGCGCCAGTGTTCGAAGGGGAACCGGGTGTAGCTATGACCGATCCCATTTTCCATCCGAAGCCCGGACTATCGTCGAAGTTCTGCGTAACGGGGTAGTTACACGTGAGTACGGCTCCCTGGTAAGTGAAGCCCCAACTGGGGCACTGGACCGGCACGGCCCCGAAATCGAAGTTGACAATGTTGACCTGTGCGAATGCGCTGGCCGCTGTGGTTAGGATTGCGACGAGAAGAAAGGCCCTGAGAGGAGTGGACATAGCGAACCTCCAAGCCCATAGACTTGAGTCGAGGCTGCGCTGAGTAGGGCAACTTGTCAGTGAGAAGCGTTACATTCTGTAAAAGTCTTGGTGTCCGCTTCCCGATTTGGCACATCGTGTCCCGCTCGTTCCCCCGCTGCTCGCGGTCGTTTATACTAGGGAGTTTCGCGTGCCTCGTCACGCATTCCTGAGGAGCCCTGGTGAAGATACTGGTCTGCATGAAGCAGGTCCCGCAGAAGGACGCCCCGCTCAAGCTGAACGAGAGTGGTACCTGGATTCGCGACGACGTTTCCTACGAGGTCAACGAGCCCGACGCCTACGCCCTGGAAGAAGCGCTGCGCCAGAAAGAGAAGCATGGAGGCGAGGTGGTCGTGATCACCAGTGGCCCGGTGCGCGCCGGACAGGTGTTGCGCGAAGCGCTGGCGAAGGGCGCCGATCGGGCGATCCATCTGGAGGGCGATGAATTTGTCACTCTGGACGCTTTTAACACCGCGAAAGCCTTCGCTGCAGCGGTAAAGGACGAGAATTTCGACCTCATTTTAACCGGACTGCAGTCCGACGATTTTGGGTTTGCGCAGACAGGAGTGATCCTGGCCGAACTGCTCGGCTGGCCGCACGCGACCATCATCATGCAGATTGAAAAGAGCGACGGCGGTATCAAGGTGAAGCGCGAGTTGGAGGCGGGTTTTTTCCAGTTCGTCGATATGCCGCTGCCCGCCGTGCTGACGATTCAGTCGGGTATCAATAAGCTGCGTTACGCGACGCTGATCGGCATCAAACAGGCGAAGAACAAGCCGCTGAAGAAGGTCAGTTTCGACGAAGTAAAAACCGCGCTGGGAACCAACCTGCAGAAGATCGAAAAGCTGTATATTCCGCAGAAAACGAAGAAGACCGAGGTGCTGGAAGGACCGCCGGCGGAGATTGCGAAAAAGCTGGTCGAAAAATTGCGTAACGAAGTACGGGTAATTTGAAAGCGAGTTCGGGATTCATATTGCTGCTTACTGCGCAGTGGATCGCAAGCTGCAGGATTGCCAGCTGTAATATCGGCATCAAACAGAGTGGGCCATTATTAGTGAAAGGAGCTCTGCTCGTTATGCCCGGATACGAACGCGATCAGGTTGCCATTGACAACACCGTAGAGAACCGGCAGTTAGGCTCGGTCCTGCTTACGTTGGGCTGGATTCTGCTGTGGGGCGACGCGATCATTCTGTCGTGGTTTTTCGTCAGCCTGCGCGACGGCTCTATGTTTTATCCGATCTGGATAGCCGTCGAAGGCTTTATTGCGCTGGCGCTCATCGTCATGGGCTACAAATACCGCCGCGCGATTGGTCCCACAAAATTGGGCCGCCGGGATCTCGCTGGTATTCGCCTGCAGTTGGAGCAGGACAAGGCGGAAGAAAATCGTGTGGCCTGAGGCGACTCTGGCGGAGAAAAGTTTGGGTAGCGGAGGGTGGCAAGTCGCTAGTTGAGCCTTCAGATTAGCGAGATGAAGGTATGGAGACGCGGCTATGTCCTCTTCGACAGAAGAAAAACGTGAAACCGGCTCGGCCATCATGGTGATTGGCTGGGTCATGATGCTGTTCGCATTGCTGGTGATGTTCTTCCAGCCGGCGGCTGCAAGACTAGGCGAGACCCGGTTTGACTGGATAGCGGGATGCCTTGGATGCGCCGGCCTGACGATGAGCATTTTCGGAGTGTGGATGAGGCGGCGCTATCGCTGAGGACTGAGCTTGTGGCAGGCTGCTGCAAATGCTCAGTGATCAATAGAACGGAACGAAATGGCAGAGACGATCCTGGTTATAGTGGAACAACGTGAAGGTAAGCTCAACCGCGTTTCCCTGGAGACGCTGACCGGCGCCCAGATGCTGGCGGCGGAAACCGGCTGGACGCTGGAAGCAGCGGTAATCGGCCGCGGCGTAGGCGATATCGCAAACGAGATTGGGAAGTATAAAGTTGGGAAGGTCTATGATATCGAGTCGGCGAAGCTCGAGCCTTACACGCCTGACGGCTTTGTTGCCGGGCTGAAGCAATTCATCGACCAGAAGCAGCCAATGCTGGTGCTGATGCCGCACACCTACCAGGTGCGCGATTTTGCACCCAAGCTGGCAGCGGCTTTGAACCGTGCGCTGATCAGCGATTCGATCGGCTGCAAGTACGAAGGCGGGAAGCTCCTGTTCACGCGTCAGATGTTTCAGGGCAAGTTTGCTGCCGATGTGTCCTTCACGGGCGACGCTCCGTATTTTGCAACATTTCAGAATGGCGCGTTCCGCGGCGACCAGGCAGAAACAGGCGATTCGCCGGCTGCGGTGGAAACCGTGAATGTTGCCATTGCCGACAACGTGATCCGCAACAAGCCGGAAGCTCCGTTTAAGGAGGCCAAGCAGGCGGTCGATCTCACGCAGGCGGAGGTAATTGTCGCCGTAGGTCGCGGGATCAAGGAACAGAAGAATATCGAGATTGCCAAGCAATTGGCGGACGCGCTGGGCGGCGAAATCGCGGCCTCGCGTCCCATCTGCGATTCCGGTTGGCTGCCGATGGACCGCCAGGTGGGCTCTTCGGGGCAGACGGTGGCGCCAAAGCTTTATCTCGCCCTGGGCATCAGCGGCGCCATTCAGCACGTGGTCGGAATGAAGGGGGCGCGCAACATTATCGCGGTGAATAAAGATTCAGAAGCGCCGATATTCGAGATCGCCGATGTGGCCGTTATCGGCAATCTGTTCGAGATCGTTCCGCCTTTGATTGAAGAGGTGAAGAAAGCGAAGAGTGCCTAGAGGATTTGCGACGGGTTCCGAACGTTATTACGCATTTATTTAATCGACCGTAGGTTACTGGACTGCTATTCTTAGCTCCGCCGTCTAACTGAATTCGCAACTCTCAGGCTTTCGCCATTTCGTCAAGAACCTGATCCTCCCTTGCTGCGTGCCACCTAGTTTCGGGTGTTGGCACGATGTGGGACATCCATATCGGCCGGGGTTCATCAGCCTAGGCCAGTCGTTCCTGGGATTGCTCAATGATTGTTTTTCGTAAACCGCTCCCAAATGTTGACCGCCCTGTCATGGAGGCGGACGTAGTCATTGTCGGCGGAGGGCCCGCCGGAATGGCATGCGCCCTCCGGTTATCGCAGCTCATCGACCAGCACAACGCGAAACATCCCGACGCGCAGCTCAGCAAAGAGAATATTTACCTGTTGGAGAAGGCGCGCGAGATTGGCGCGCATTGTCTCTCGGGCGCGCTGCTCGATCCGCGATCCATGCGCGAGCTGTTGCCCGGCTTCGAAAGAGAGGCGCCGTTAGACGCTCCGGTCACGAAGGAAGCCGTGTACTTCCTGACTCGCACCGGGAAAATCAAATTCCCGATCACCCCCCCGCCGATGCGCGACCACGGCAACTACGTGATCTCCATCAACAAGTTCGTGAAGTGGCTGGGCAGCAAGGTGGAAGAGGCGGGAATCACGGTATTCACTGGATTCGCCGGCTCGGAACTGCTTTTCGATTCCGGACGGGTTACCGGCGTGCGCACGGATGACAAAGGCGTCGACAAGAGCGGCGAGCAGAAGTCGAACTTCGAACCGGGATACGATCTGAAATCGAAGGTCGTGGTTTTGGCCGAGGGCACGCGCGGATCGCTGACCAAGCAGCTCATCGGACGATTCCAACTTGATCGCGAGCGCAATCCGCAGACCTATGGCATAGGTGTAAAGGAACTGTGGGAAGTTCCCTCCGGGCGCATCGCGCCGGGGGAAGTGATCTACACCATGGGTTATCCCCTGACCTTCAGCGAGTACGGCGGCGCATGGATTTACGGGGCAAAGGACAACGTTGTCTCGCTGGGGTTCGTCACTGGCCTCGACTATCGCGATCCGCGCGTTGATCCGCAGCATGTCCTCCAGGATTTCAAGCAACATCCCTTCATTGCCAAGCTTCTGGAGGGCGGCAAGATGGTGCGCTACGGGGCGAAATCGCTGCCTTATGGCGGCTGGTGGAGCATTCCACCACTTGCCGGGGATGGCTGGATGGTTCTGGGCGATTCGGCCGGCCTGCTGAATTCGCAGCGGCTGAAGGGAATCCATCTTGCCATCAAGAGCGGCATGTTAGCCGCCGAAACGGCGTTTGATGCCATGGTGAAAGCGGATTTTTCCCTGCCGATGCTGGAGTCCTATCAGGAGCGCGTGGAGAAAAGCTGGATCAAGCAAGAGCTTTGGCCAGTGCGCAACTTTCATCAGGGCTTCGAAAACGGATTTCTCGCCGGCATGGTACACGCTGGTCTCCAGCAGTTCACCGGCGGACGCGGCACGCGCGCGCGCTACACGACTGAAGCTGGACATCGCCGCATGGAACATCTCGACGAGCTGCCGCCCGACGGCGGAGAGCGTGCACGCCTGCTCGGTCCAGCTAAGGGCGATGGCAAGCTGACGTTCGACAAGCTCACCGATCTCTATCACTCAGGTACCAAGCACGAGGAAGACCAGCCGGCGCACCTGGTGATTCACGACACCACAATCTGCAATGAGCGCTGCGTGAAGGAGTTCGGCAACCCCTGCAAGAATTTCTGTCCAGCGAATGTTTATGAAATGGTAGAGGCGCCCGACACGCCAAGCGGCCTCCAGATTCACCTGAACCCTTCCAACTGCGTGCACTGCAAGACCTGCGACATCATGGATCCGTATGAGATCATCACCTGGGTTCCACCCGAGGGTGGCGGCGGACCCAATTACGAAGGGATGTGAGGAAATCCGCTCTTCGCTTTTCGCCTGAATGCGGCGGACCTTCAGCAGAAAAATAGATGATGCGCCCTCAACTGGCCAATCTCAGGACAGCACCTCTGGCGAAGAGCGAATAGCCAGGAGCGACCGTTTAAGGTATTGCATCTATAATGGACGTAATGTTTCCGACCTCCGCGGCCTGATGGTATACCGATGGCTGTCGAGGCGGTGTCCCGCAGCTTCGCCACGCGATTCCGATTCTGTCGGCGAAACGTAAACCGCGGGACCGAGGGTGTAGAGGGAAACGTCTGCACCTCCCGTGTTTGGAAAGGAAACGACCCGCAGTGCGCGTCCGCACGTCTGCGTCGTGTCTTTTCCTACACAATCGAAACAGATCGCTTTTCGCGTGTTGCTCTTCGCTCTCGCCAGAACGATAAGAGACGTTCTTACGTGGTCCAAGGCAAGGGGCGAATTCAAGGGAGAGCGGCTTCAGCGAAAGGCTCTGGCGAAAGGCGAAGAGCGAACAGCGTGTTTCTCCACGACAAACACGGGCGCCGCATCAGCGATCTGCGAATCTCCATCACCGATCGCTGCAACTACAAGTGCGTCTATTGCCGCTCGGGCAGCGACGGTCCGCAGTTTCCCGAGATGCCGATTGCCGATTACCTGCGTATCGCACGTGTCTTTATCGGCTTGGGGATCACGAAAATCCGGCTTACCGGTGGCGAGCCGCTGCTGCGCAAGGGGCTGGTTGAGATGGTTCACAATTTGGCGCAGATGCGCACGCTCGAAGGCGAGCCGCTCGATATCGCTCTCACTACCAACGGACACCTGCTGGCTGATCTGGCAGCGCCGCTGGCCGATGCGGGCTTGTCTCGCGTGACGGTTTCGATGGACGCCGTGGATGCCGAACGTTTTGCCCGGATCACCCGGGTGCGGAACGGCTACGAGCAGGTATTGACCGGAGTCCGGGCAGCGCAGCGGGCCGGGCTCAATCCCGTGAAAATCAATTGTGTGCTGCTGCGCGGCTTCAATGACGATCAGATCACGGCCTTCGGTCGCTTCGCCCGCGAAGAAGGCGTTGTCGTGCGCTTCATCGAATTCATGCCGTTGGAAGAAGATCGCGTCTGGTCACCGGAGATCGTGGTAACGCTGGACGAAATCCTGGCGCGAATGGCAGAGTTCATGCCGCTGCGCGAACTGGGCCAGCACATGAGCGAGACCGCCCGTCGCTACGTCTTCGAAGATGGCATCGGCGAGATTGGGATCATTGCCCCCGTCTCGCATCCATTCTGCGGACACTGCAGCCGCGTGCGCCTCACCTCCGACGGCAAGATCCGCACCTGCTTGTTCTCAGTGCGCGAGCACGACCTTGCGAGATTGATGCAGGATGGTGCAAGCGACGAAGAGTTGTCTGAATTTATCGGCGCGGCTGTCGATCAGAAAGAGGCGCGCCACCACATCGGTGAGCCCGGCTTTGTGCCGGCATCCCGAACCATGGTTCATATCGGGGGATAAGAACTGAGCTGCTTCCACCGCGTGCGCCACGCACTTATTGGTAGGTGACCCGCTTTTCGCCTTTGACCACTCGTCCGATGGTATAGCCCTTCTCTCCGCAGCGATCAAGGATCATCTGCGCCTTCTTGAACTTCTTCGCCGGTACAACCAGGATCATGCCGATGCCCATGTTGAAGGTGCGCAGCATCTCGTCTTGCGGAACGTTACCAATTTTCTGAAGGTGCTCGAAGATCGGCGGCACGGGCCAGGAATTTACCTCAACCAGAGCGCCCGTCCCCTTTGGCAATACACGCGGGAGATTTTCCGTGATGCCGCCGCCCGTGATGTGTGCCATCGCAGAAACAGCTTCGGCTTCGATCATGCGTCGCACGATTGGCCAGTAGCTCTTATGCGTCTTCATCAGCTCGGTGCCGACCTTGCCCTTGATCTCGTTGACGTAGGAATCGGGCGTGTAGTTCGCGATTTCGAAAAACAACTTGCGTGCCAGGGAATAACCGTTGGTGTGCAAGCCCGTCGAAGGCAGACCAATCAGCACATCGCCGGGTTCGACGGCCTTGCCGGTGATGATCTTCTGCCGATCTACCACGCCGACGATGAAGCCGGCGAGATCGTATTCGCCATCGGCATAAAATCCTGGCATTTCTGCTGTCTCGCCTCCAATCAGAGCGCAGCCATTGTGACGACAGGCGTCAGCTATGCCGGCGATCACCTTCTCGATCACGTCGGGTGCGAGTTTGCCGGTGGCAAAGTAGTCCATGAAGAACATCGGCGTTGCACCCTGGACCGCGATGTCATTGACGCAATGGTTCACTAAGTCAGCGCCGATGGTGTGATGCAGGTTCATTTCGAACGCAATCTTCAGCTTGGTACCGACCCCGTCAACGCTGGAGACCAGTACCGGATCAGCGAACTTCTTTTTGTCGATGGAGAACAGCCCGCCAAATCCGCCGATCTCGCTCAGCACACCCCGGTTGAAGGTCTTGTGAGCGAGATACCTGATGCGCTGCTTGGTGCGGTTGGCGCGCTCGATGTCCACGCCGGAGTCGGCGTAGGTAATGGTGCGCGGTTCCGTCGTCTTTTGTGCCAAAAGTGGGACCTGTATGGGCGGGCGCTCGCCTAAGTGTGTTTACGCGGGAAGATGCATTGTAACATTCTGCGATTCACCGAGAATGGCGAGCGCCGGCCGGGGCCGGCGGTCAGCAATCGGCGATTGGCGGCTCAAAGCCTTCAATCGTCGCGCTGACCCTCGGGCGACCCTCTCGATTTCCAGCAGCAGCCATAAGTGGTCATCCGTGAGCTCGGCAGCTGCATCTTCGAACAGTTGACTGCAACCGGCGTTCGCGACTGAGCGCAGCTTGGTTTCATCAAGCCAAATAGCCTTCAGCGGCATGCGAAGATCGCCAGTGTTAATCCATACGCGCGTCAACCGGGGACGGGCGTCCAGTACGTTGTTGGCCTTCCTGAGGTTGAGCATTGTTCCTCCTCGCCCAGCAGACGCAAAAATCACGTCAGCCGGGATTAGTGGCTTGGCGCGTGGCGGCGCAGCTTTGGAGGGGTGGTCCTGAATTTTCAGGATTCACTCGTCCGGTTCATATGGCACTTCGTGAACCGGCGAGCAACGCGGCGCTCAGGCGCGCAAGGCGGGACGATTCACAAAGCCGGAAGTTGGCATCCTCCGCTTACTCGGAGGCTCAGTTCGTTGGTCGTTTTTCATAGACACAGCCAACCTTGTTGGCACAGTTAGTTTAGACGGGGTTCGGATATTTAAGTTGCGAAAAAAAGAGTAGAACCGACATTATTTCTCGCCTCCGTTACGAAGAAACAGGATTGAATCTGCCCTTGCGAGCTGGCGAAAATAACTCGCCTGGATGTGCCACGGCAAACTGTGAGGCAGCTCACAAAGTCTTGTGATCGGTTATTCGGTTTTGCTTTGCCGCGGAGCTTACACTGAAGCGTAATCACCTTCGAGGACTGATGATGACAACCTCTGCTACGAAGCCCCAGTTTACAAGCTCCCTTAAAGCTGATCCATCTTCCGACGTTTACCGCTCGGAAACCCACCCTCTCGATTCGCTGTTCCTGCCGAAGAGCGTCGCCGTGATCGGCGCCTCGGAAAGAGCGGGGAGCGTAGGGAGGTCCGTTCTGTGGAACCTGCTGAGCAGCCCTTTCGGCGGCACGGTCTTTCCGGTCAATGCAAAGCGGCCTAGCGTCCTCGGCATCAAGGCGTATCCGAGCGTTAAGGACCTTCCCGATAAGGTCGATCTTGTGGTTGTCACCACGCCAGCGGATACTGTGCCCGAGCTCATCGCCGAAGCGGTCGAGGTCGGAATTCCTTCGGGAATTGTCATCTCCGCCGGGTTCAAGGAATTCGGCGAGCACGGCAAAGAACTGGAGCGGCAAATCTCACAGATCATTCGCGGCAAGATGCGGCTGATCGGTCCCAATTGCCTGGGGGTGATGAATCCCATCCGCGGGCTGAACGCAACCTTTGCCCATTCGGTCGCGCGAGCCGGCAATGTTGCTTTCATCAGCCAGAGTGGTGCGCTCTGCACCGCGGTGCTGGATTGGAGCTTGCGCGAGAACGTCGGCTTCAGCGCCTTCGTTTCCGTGGGATCGATGCTCGATGTGAATTGGGGCGATCTGGTTGACTACTTCGGCAGCGACAATCGCACGCAGAGCATCGTGATCTATATGGAGTCGATCGGCGATGCCAGGTCGTTCCTGTCGGCCGCGCGCGAAGTATCTCTGACTAAGCCAGTGATTGTGATCAAGGCCGGACGAACCGCCGCTGCCGCCAAGGCAGCCGCCTCCCACACCGGCGCTCTTACCGGCAGCGATGAGGTTCTGGATGCGGCGTTTCGTCGTACCGGTGTGCTGCGCGTCAACAGCATTGCCGACATTTTTTTCATGTCCGATGTGCTGGCGAAGCAGCCGCGGCCTCGCGGCAAGAGACTCTGCATCCTGACGAATGCCGGCGGACCCGGCGTGCTGGCGACCGATGCGCTGGTCGCAGGCGGCGGCGAACTGGCGGAACTTTCTCCTGAAACAATGAAGGCTTTTGATGAGATTCTGCCGGCGCAATGGAGCCACAACAATCCGGTGGACATTCTGGGCGATGCGGAACCGGAGCGCTACGCCAAGTCGCTGGAAATTGCCGCCAAGGATCCGAATATCGATGGCATGCTCGTCGTGTTAACTCCGCAGGACATGACTCATCCCACGCAGATTGCAGAGAAGCTGAAGCCGTTTGCGAAAGGTCTCGGCAAGCCCGTCCTGGCGAGCTGGATGGGCGGTGCCGAAGTCGCGGCCGGCGAACAAATCCTGAATCAAGCCGGCATTCCGAGCTTTCAGTTTCCCGACAGCGCCGTACGCGCATTCAACTATATGTGGAGCTACGCCTACAACCTGAAAGGGATTTACGAAACTCCTACGATTCCACAACATGCCGGCGCGGCAGTCCAGCGGGGCAACGCCGAACGCATCATTCGCGATGTTCGTCAATCGGGACGAACAATCCTGACCGAGTACGAATCGAAGCAACTGTTGAAAGCCTATGACATCCCGACGGTTGAGACGCGGGTTGCGGTGACGCTCGACGAAGCGGTGGCGGCGGCGGAGGAGATTGGATACCCGGTCGTCGTCAAGTTGCACTCCTATACCATCACTCACAAGACCGATGTCGGCGGAGTTCATCTTAATCTCCTCAATGCGGACGCGGTCAGCCGAGCTTTCCGGCTGATCCAGATGTTCGTTTCCGAAAAGCCTGGTCCCGAGCACTTCCAGGGCGTCACCGTTCAGCCCATGGCGAAGCTCGATGGCTACGAGCTGATCATCGGGAGTAGCCTGGATTCGCAATTCGGTCCGGTGATTCTGTTCGGCACCGGCGGACAACTTGTTGAGGTGTTCAAGGATCGTGCGCTCGCACTACCGCCGCTGAATTCCACTCTGGCACGACGGGTAATGGAACAGACAAAGATCTTCGGTGCGCTCAAAGGCGTTCGCGGCCGCAGGCCGGTCGACCTGGCAGCACTGGAAGAGCTGATGGTGCGATTCAGCCAGCTCGTGGTGGAACAACCGTGGATCAAGGAGATTGACATTAATCCGCTGCTGGCATCATCCGACCGCCTGCTCGCGCTGGATGCGCGCGTGGTGGTGCATGGTCTTGAGATGACGGAAGAGAAGCTTCCTGCGCCCGCAATTCGTCCTTATCCCATTCACCTGGTTTCGGAATGGAAAATGAAAGATGGCGAGATGGTAACGATTCGCCCCATCCGGCCGGAAGACGAGCCTGCCATGATCTCATTCCATGAGAAACTCTCCGAGCGCAGCGTGTACTTGCGTTACTTCCAGCCGCTTAAGTTGACGCAGCGCACCGCACACGAGCGGCTGACCCGGGCCTGCTTCATCGATTACGACCGCGAGTTAGCGCTGATCGCTGAGCGCGAAGCTGATGGACAAACACAGATCCTGGCAGTTGGGCGCATGAGCAAGTTGCACGGCCTGAACGAAGCTGAACTGGCCGCCGTCGCCATCGATGAGGCGCAGCATAAAGGTTTGGGTACCGAATTGTATCGCCGTCTGATTGCGGTTGCTCGCGGTGAGAAGCTGGAGAAGGTCATTTCTAACATGCTGCCGGAAAATCGCGAGATGCGGGCATTGTGCCAGAAGCTCGGCTTCCAGATGTTCTCGAACCTTGAGGACAATATGATTCGTGCTGAACTGGAGCTATAAGCAACATACTCTGGATTGGAAGCGCTGTTTTCGCCGTAATTTCTTGTGCTGACCTTCCGGCGGGGGTGACAAATGTCACTTCCAGGCCATGTCAGAGGACGGTTATAGTTGGACGCAGGGTCGGCGATGGCAGCGTTTCAGAAAATCTGGAAGAAACTCTACCCGTCGGAAGACGAGCACCGCTGGTTCCCGATCGTGTGGCTGCCGTTCATGATCTGGTTCTTCATCGACCCGATCTGGTGGAAGCATCCCACGCCGCTGCTGGTCATCGGCAACACGCTCTTCGGCTTGGTCTTCATTTGGCTGTATCTGTATTCGTTTTCCCACCCCGAGCCGCACATGCTGTATGGCAGCGTCGGCATGCTTGCCATGGCGGCATGCCTTGTGCCCACACACAGTGGGGCCGTGTGTGTTCTGTTTGTCTACGCCATTGCTCCCGGGGCCTTCAGCACCAATCGTGCGCGTGTCGTCTCCGTGGTGGGCGTCGCCCTCGGCCTGATGGGAATTTACTCCTATCACCTGAAGCTTCCCCTGGTCGCCTGGGGCCCTATGATGCTGCTTGTCGTCCTGGTGGGCGTAGTGAACCATCTCGGCGCCATCGCGCACTGCCGAGGCGAGAAGCTGCACAAAGCCGGCGCCGAGATCGAACACCTGGCCAAGGTCGCCGAGCGCGAGCGCATTGCGCGCGATCTGCACGACCTGTTGGGGCACACTCTTTCGCTGATTACCCTGAAGGCTGAACTGGCGCGCAAGCTCGTCGATCGCGATCCGCAGCGCGCCAAAGAAGAAATGCTGGATGTGGAGCGCACCTCGCGCGCCGCGCTGGCAGATGTTCGCGAGGCGATCAGCGGATATCGTGGCGAGGGTCTCGCAGCCGAGCTGGTGCGGGCACGCAAGGCGCTTGAAACCGCAGGAATCGCAGTGAACGCTGAGGTAGCCGAGCTCCCTTTGAGCCCGGCGCAGGAGACAGTCCTGACGCTCGCCTTGCGCGAAGCAATAACGAACGTTGTGCGCCATGCTCAGGCTAAGCGCTGCAGCGTGCGACTGCAGCGGGAAGAAAATGTCTGCACCCTCGAAATTGCGGATAATGGGCAGGGGGCCGACGGTCCCGAAGGAAACGGCCTGCGCGGAATGCGCGAGCGGCTGGAAGCGCTCGGCGGTTCGCTGCAGCGTCAAACCAATGCGGGCACCCGTTTAATCATCCACCTGCCGCTCGCACCTGCTGCCGCTGCTCTGCGAAACTGAGCATGACTGGCACCAGACGCGACAATATCCGGGTTGTGATTGCCGAAGACCAGGCGATGGTTCTCGGCGCCCTCGCGGCTCTGCTGGAGATGGAAGCCGATATCGAGGTCGTCGCTCGCGCGCACAATGGCGAAGAGGCCTTGCGCATCGTGTGCGAGCTTCGCCCTGACGTATTCATCACCGACATCGAGATGCCGAAGCTGACAGGGCTGGAAGTTGCCGCCGAGCTGAAGCGACGAGCTGCTCCGGCGCGCGTCATTATCCTCACGACCTTCGCGCGCGCCGGATATCTTCGTCGCGCCCTGGAAGCGGGCGCGTCCGGCTATCTCCTGAAGGACATGCCGGCCGAGCAACTGGCCGATGCGGTAAGACGTGTTTGTCGCGGACTACGCGTCATCGATCCCCAGCTTGCCGCAGAAGCTTGGAGCGACGAACCCGATCCGCTGACCGAACGGGAGCGCCAGGTACTACGTCTGGCAGGCGAAGGCATGGCAACGCTGGACATTGCCAACGAGTTGAATTTGTCGGAAGGGACAGTGCGCAATTATTTGTCTGAGGCGATTAGCAAGCTGGGCGCCGCGAATCGCGTCGAGGCAGCTCGAATCGCCCGCGCCAAGGGGTGGCTGTGAGGCCCTCCACCTTCCAATCCTAGTATTGACCTCTGCGTCTGTGCCGTAGATCGGGCACAGGCGCGCGCGACATTCCCAACTCCGCAACGACGACAGCATTTCGTGCAGGGACGAGCAATGCCGACTTGTGTGACCGCAGCAGAAAAAATCCTGCAATC
>Ga0335073_10000420_pt1 | contig 54903 bp, 54 predicted proteins | sample Lox_Sample_22_FD_207093 | JGI IMG/M metagenome (GOLD analysis project Ga0335073, IMG submission 207093) | Soil microbial communities from Loxahatchee National Wildlife Refuge, Florida, United States - Lox_Sample_2.2 | ecosystem: Environmental > Terrestrial > Soil > Wetlands | place: USA... | reverse complement strand
CCCGTAGATAAGTACGGACACCAGCCTCGCCTCTACTCCCTAACCCGTGTCATCGGAGAAGGTTTCGCCTACGACGACGATATCGTCTATGCCGCTGTCTGGCTCCACGACATCGGCGTGTTTGTCGGTAACCGCCCTGAAGATCCCGATCAGCTGCGGCGCTGGGATCATGTGACATATGCTTGCAATCGCGCGACCACTATCCTGCGCGAGACAGGATTTCCCCCAGAAAAAATTCCTGCGGTCCTCGACGCCATACGCTCGCATCAGCCTCACGACGATCCCCAGACGATTGAAGCCGTCATTCTGCGCGACGCTGACATCCTCGAGCAGCTCGGCGCCATAGGCATCCTGCGGTCAGTCTCGAAAGTCGGCCGCGACACCCGCTACGCACGCTTCAGCGAGATTGCTCCAGTGTTGAAAAAGGCCGTCACTGAGCTTCCTTCAAAACTGCGCCTCGAGCGGGCCCGTGAACTGGCCGTCCCGAAGATCCGCCTGCTCACCAACTTCATTGCCGCTATGGATACGGAGTCAGCCGGCGAGCTCTACTAGCCGCCACAATCGCCGCATCGCCACGCTATAGTAACCAGAACAGGAGCGGAAAAGCAGGTGGAAGAATTTTCGCGGATCAAGCGGCTGCCAGCCTATGTTTTCAACATCACAAGCGAGCTGAAAGCGGCAGCCCGGCGGCGCGGCGAAGACATCATCGACTTTGGCATGGGCAATCCCGACGGCGCTACACCGACGCACATCGTCGAAAAGATGATAGAGGCGGCACGCAAGCCGGACACCCACCGCTATTCTCTCTCACGCGGTATTCCGCGCCTGCGCAAGGCAATTACGAATTGGTATGAGCGCCGCTATAACATCCAGCTCGATCCCGAATCGGAAGCCATCGTCACCATCGGCTCCAAGGAGGGCATCGCCCACCTCTGCCTTGCGACCCTCGATCAGGGGGACGTGGTTCTCGTGCCCAACCCCAGCTACCCGATCCACATTCACGGCCCCGTCATCGCCGGCGCGAACATTCGCAGCATCGCCATCCACAACACAGACGGCTTCCTCGCCGAGCTCGAAGAGACCATCCCGCTCATGTATCCGCGGCCGAAAATGCTAATCTTGAACTTCCCGGCCAATCCCACGACGCAGTGCGTCGACCTGGCCTTCTTCGAGCGTGTCGTTGCCCTCTGCCTGCAGCACGGAATCTATCTCGTCCACGACCTTGCTTACGCCGACATCGTCTTCGACGGATTCCGCGCCCCATCGATCCTCGAAGTCCCGGGCGCGCGCGAAATCGCCGTCGAATTCTTCACCCTTTCGAAGAGCTACAACATGCCCGGATGGCGCGTCGGCTTCATGGTGGGCAATAAAAAGCTGGTCTCCGCCCTCGCACGTCTCAAGAGTTACTTCGACTACGGCACTTTCACGCCCATTCAGGTTGCGTCAATCCTCGCGCTCGAAGGCCCACAGGAGTGCGTAACTGAAATCTGCGACAACTACCGCCGGCGGCGCGACGTCCTCGTCCAGGGATTGAACAAGCTGGGATGGCAGGTGAATTCGCCTAAGGCAACCATGTTTGTATGGGCGCCTATACCTGAGCCATACAAGCACCTCGGATCGCTTGAGTTCTCGACCCTTCTCCTCAGGGAAGCGAAAGTTGCGGTCAGCCCCGGCATCGGTTTCGGCGAGTATGGAGACGGCCACGTGCGTTTCTCGCTGATCGAAAACGAGGAACGCACCCGTCAGGCGCTGCGCTGCATGCGCCAGATGTTTCAGCGGGATCGGGTGATGCAAGCAGCAACTCTTTAATGCTGTTGGGCGGCGTCGGCGATGGTCGAAATATATGCCTCGTGGTAACGGTGGATAACGTCACTCATTCTGAAACCGTGAAGGTTTTTTCGTCCGGCATCCTTTAAGGATGCGGCTGCGCCGAACTCTTCCGCGATAGTCTGGGCCGCCGCTATTGCGTCTTCCGGATTCACAAAGATTGCGCCTTGTCCCGCCACTTCGGTCATCGGAGGTCGATTGCTGGTTATTACTGGGCATCCACATGCCTGCGCCTCGAGGATGGGCCATCCAAACCCTTCTTCCAATGAAGGAAAAAGAAATGCTAAAGCTCCCGAATACAACGCCCGCAACTGTTCGTTGCTGGGATCAACAAATTCGATCGCATCGCTGAAGGACTGTTCGTTGCAAAAGGAGCGCATCTCTGCCGTCCACGGCTTCCCAGCCATAACCATCTTCGCACCGCGAAAACGTGGATGTTTCCTCAATTGGAGCGCGATCTTCAACACTCCGATCCGGTTTTTGTACCACTGCCGGCCTCCCACGTGCAGCAGATATTCGTCACTCGGAGCTAGCCCACATGTTTCGCGGACCGCATCTACTTCCGCCTGCGATATGGGTGCGTAGTCCCAATTCAGGGAGTGATGGATAACTACTATCTCCGGTGTCGAGGTTAGCAGCGCTTCAAGATCCATCTTTGTTTTCCAAGAAACACTGATGATCCGTGTTGCCGTTGGAAGATTCTTCAGAATCCATCGCTGCAGCCAGCGTCCGGTTCGCCCTGTGGGATTCTGAGGGAAATGTCCTAGGGCTGAACGGACTGCAAGCATGTCATGAACGGTGATCACCGAGGGAACACCAGCAGTCCATTGCAGATAAGGAGAATTGGAGTGATCGCAGACGTGAACGAGATCAAAGTTCACCGCCCTCCTGCGCAGCCGGAACGGAAACAGAAGAAATTTATCGATGTACCCCATCCACTTGGAGAGCGGATGGGCCCTTGACACCAGCCGTCCGGCTAGAGCCGGAGGGTGCATGACCTCGATATTATGTCCGTATTCTTCGAGGCCCCTTCGAAGAAAATCGGCATAGCGCAGCATGCTCTGCTGAGCGTCCAGCTCATAGTTTGAAACGAGAAGAACCCTCATCTAATTCCGATCACCAATTAGCGAGCCAGTACTGGTATGTCGGAGTACGTCTTGTATAACGCAAACCTCTCCGCTATGGCAGACGCTGCACCACCGCGTCTCGTGTCTGATGAGACAGCGGACGTCCGACGCTGAGATAAGTAAAGCCGCGCTCCACCATCTGAGCTGGATCATAAAGATTCCGGCCGTCGATCACGATGGGATAACGCAGGGTATAGTGCAGGCGGTCAAGATCGAGTTCACCGAACTCCTGCCAGTCGCTGAGAATCACCAGTGCGTCCGCATCTTGTGCTGCGACGTAGGGATCGTCAACGTAGTGCATTTCTTCGGACGGCGGGATGACTTCCTTTGCCCGGTCCATAGCCGCCGGATCGAATGCCGTGACCGTGGACCCTTCTCTTAGAAGCTGCTCCACGATATCCAGGGCCGGTGAATCGCGAATGTCATCAGTCCCACCCTTGAACGAGAGCCCCAGAACGCCGATCCGTTTGCCACGGAAGGTCCACAGAGCGGAGCGCACCTTCTGAAAGAATCGCTTCTTCTGCTCTTCGTTGATGCTCTCCACTTCCTTCAGCAGGCTGAAGTCCACGCCCAGTTGCTCCGCAACATAACGGAACGCAGCAACGTCCTTAGGAAAGCAAGAGCCTCCGTAACCAATGCCGGCGCGGAGAAACTTCGGCCCAATGCGGGCATCCATGCCCATTCCACGGGAAACCTGCTCCACGTCGGCGTCGACGGCCTCGCAGATGTTGGCAACCACATTGATGAAGGAAATCTTCATCGCGAGGAACGCGTTAGACGCATGCTTGATAAGCTCGGCTGCCTTTGTCGATGTCAGCAGAAGTGGAGGAGGGTTGTCCTCACCGCAGCATCCAGGAACGGCATGTGCCAAACGGTAATATTCGCCCGAAGTAAGCGGCTCATAGATTGCGCTGAGCAACTTGCCCGCACGCTCGCTTTCCGCGCCGATCACAATACGGTCGGTATGCAGAAAGTCAACGACCGCTGTGCCTTCGCGAAGAAACTCGGGATTCGATGCAATATCGAAATTCTCTCTCGGCACTCCGTTGCGCTCGATTACCCGGCGAATCCATTCGTTCGTGTAGACGGGCACCGTGCTCTTCTCCACGATCACCTTGTAATCTTCGATGGAGCGGGCGATCTCGCTAGCAACCGCATCTACGTAAGAGAGATCTGCACTTCCCGTCTCGCTCTGCGGCGTTCCAACGGCAATGAAGATGACCTGCGACTGCCGGGCCGCAGCCCCCAGGTCGCTTGTGAACTCGACCCTGTTCTCACGATTGCGGGCGAGCAACTCCGGAAGGTAATCCTCGTGTATCGGAACTCCGCCTTCGCGCAGTAACTTAACCTTCGCTTCGTCGTTGTCGACGCAGATAACTCGATGCCCAATCTCGGCAAAACACGCAGCTGCTACAAGTCCTACGTATCCCGAACCCACGACGGCAATGGAAACTGGTTGGCTCATTTTCACCTGAAGTATGATGCGAGTTTTAGCTTTTTGAAAGAGCTGAGAACCCAGCAAGTCAGCTGCTGATTGCACAAATCGTCTGGTTGACGACCGCCAGTCTGGTTCAGGGGAGACGAAACCCCGTCACGTGCCAAGTGCACGCTCCAGAGAAGCAAGGACTGCAGCACCTTCTAGCTTTAGGATGGCGGTTGGATGGCGATTTGTCAACGTAACAGAGAGGGACCGGCGCAGGACCGCGTCAATTAATTTCCTTGATAATCTGGTGATATGATCTAGCAATCCCGTCCTGAAACTGCCGAGTCACCTCAACCTCAAAAGCCTTGTCAATAATCAAGCTTTTCGCGTTTTCCTCGGAGACCGTTTGCAACCAACTCGTCCCAAAAAACGGCGCATCTTGTACTTGGGGAACGCGCAACCCGGCCAAACCTCCTTCTACAGAATGGCAAGTTTGCGCCGCCTCAATCAGGATGTGTCGGTGTTCGACACTACGGCGCACTCGGCCCGTGCTCCGTGGATGAACAAATTGCAGCGTCGATTTCCCGTGGGCCCTCTCGTCGCGACGATCAATCGGGAACTACTGGAAGCAGTGAAAGCCTCGAAGCCCGAGGTCGTATTTTTTGATAAGCCGATCTACCACACCGCCGATGTGATCGAGCACATCAAACGCACCGGCGCTCGGACCATCAGCTACAACCAGGATGCTCCTTTCGGACCTCGCAAAGATGGATGCTGGTACCAGTACTACAAGGTTTTCCGGCTCTTTGATCTGCATTGCCTCTTCCGTGACGCGGATGTCGTTCGATACAAGAAGTGGGGTTTAAACTGCGTCAAGACAATGTTCAGCTTTGAACCAACCCTGCAGTTCCCCCCGCCGGAAACATGGTCCGATAGCGACCGCACACGACCGGTTTCATACATCGGTAGCCCTTTGGAAGAGCGCCCTCGTTTTCTGATGGATCTGGCGGACAAGGGAATTCCGGTAGCGATCGCGGGGCCGCGCTGGACAGACTTTTTGCCTCCCGACAAGTATGCGCGATATGTCTCTCACGGCTTCCTGGCCGACGATCAATACCGGGCGAACATCTGGAAGTCGAAGATCAATCTCGGCTTTGTCAGCCATTTGAATGAAGACGACATCGGACACAAATGCGTGGAGATTGCGGCCTGCGGGCAGTTTTTAATGGCCGTTCGCTCTGAGGGCCACAGTGCGTTCTTCGAAGAGGACCGGGAAGCGGTCTTTTTCTCGTCCGTCGACGAATGCGCCGACAAGGCCCGCTTCTATCTGAGCCGTCCCGACCTGCGGGAAACCATCGGACGGCGAGCCAGGGAGCGGGCGGTTCGTTCCGGCTACGATAACGACACCCAACTGGCGCGGATTCTGAATAAGCTCGACGGCAAGGACTGAACCCCGCAGAATCGGAGGTCTGAGTGGCAGGCGAAGTGGAGCTTCTCAAGCGCGTTTATGCTCGTTTTAACGCACGAGACATGGAAACTGTGCTCGCAGCCATGCGCGACGACGTTGTATGGGCCAACGGGATGGAAGGTGGCCACGTCCACGGACGCGAAGGTGTGCGTAGTTACTGGACCCGGCAGTGGGCGATGGTCAATCCGAACGTAGAGCCGGTCGGCTTCTCCATCGGTCCTGAGCAGGAAGTCATCGTCGACGTCCACCAGGTTGTGCACGATCTCGAAGGCAGGCTGCTCTTCGACCAGATGGTAATTCACATCTTCCGCTTCGAGGACGGACTGATCCAGCGGTTCGATATCGGCGGCAGCTGATCCTCGAAGACAAGAAAAGCCCGCTCGAAAGCGGGCCCTTCCTTTGCGCAAAGCGACATTGCCAGAGGACTAATCTCTACACTCCAATCACCGCACACAGCTCCTTCACCGCGTCGGCACTCTTCTTGAGAGCGGCATCTTCTTCAGGAGTGAGCTTGATCTGGATGATCTCTTCGAGGCCGCGTGCGCCCAGCTTGCACGGAACGCCAACGTAGTAACCGCTGATTCCGTACTCACCTTCGAGATACACAGCACAGGGCACGATCTTCTTCTTGTCTTTGAGAATTGCCTCGACCATTTCCACCGCTGCCGCCGACGGCGCGTAGTAGGCGCTGCCTGTTTTCAAGTGCTTGACTATCTCCGCCCCGCCGTCGCGAGTCCGCTGCACGATCGCATCGAGGCGCGACTTCTCAATCAGCTCCGTGATGGGGATACCGGCAACGGTCGAGTACCGTGGCAGCGGAACCATCGTGTCGCCATGGCCGCCCAGCACGAACGCGGTGACATTCTCGACCGAAACGTTCAGTTCATCAGCGATAAACGTCCGGAAGCGGGCCGAGTCCAGAATACCGGCCATGCCGATCACACGCTCGCGGTTGAACTTCGACTGCCGATAGGCCGCCTGCGCCATGGCATCCAGCGGATTCGACACGACGATCAGGATCGTATCCGGCGAGTTCGCGATCACCTTGCCGACCACATCCGACATGATCTTGTAGTTGGTCTGTAGAAGATCGTCGCGGCTCATGCCCGGCTTGCGCGGGATGCCGGCGGTGATGACGACGATGTCGGAATTGGCGGTTTCCGCATAATCATTGGTGCCAATAATGTGCGAGTCGCGCTTCTCGATGGGCATGGCCTCGAGCAGGTCGAGCCCCTTGCCTTGAGGAATGCCCTCGACGACATCGATGAGAACGACATCTGCGAGCTCCTTGGCGGCGATCCAGTGGGCAGCCGTAGCTCCGACGTTGCCGGCTCCGACAATAGTGACTTTCTTACGCATTGATGCTCCTTCTGCTTAATCCGTTACTGTTCAGTGTGCCGCAGGCGCCATTGCCTGGACGGCCAGTCCCATGTTTTCGATCATTCGCGTGGCGAATTCGCTGGTCTTGACCTTGGTTGCGCCCTGCATCTGGCGTTCGAAATCGTAGGTGACATGTTTTTGCTGGATGGTCTTCTCCATCGCCGACTCAATGAGCTTCGCGGCTTCTTTCCAGCCCAGAAACTCGAACATCATCACACCCGACAGCATCACCGATCCCGGATTGATCACATCCTTGTCGGCATACTTGGGAGCAGTGCCGTGCGTCGCCTCAAAAACCGCGTAACCGTCACCGATATTGGCGCCGGGCGCGATGCCCAGCCCGCCCACCTGCGCCGCGCACGCGTCAGAGATGTAGTCGCCATTGAGATTCGGGCAGGCGAGGATCGAGTACTCCTCGGGACGGATGATCACCTGCTGAAAGATCGAGTCGGCGATGCGATCGTTGATCAGCACTTTCTTCTTCCACTGACCGTTACCGTGCGACTTACCGATGGAATCGAGGACACCCTTCACCTCGGCGTAGAGTTCCTTCCGAAAATCTTCCGACCCGAATTCGAGACCCGGCTCGATCAGCGCAGCATTCTCCTCGACCGTGAGTTTGGGATTAGCCTCAACGTTACCGAGAATCCAGCTCTCCCGCTCAGTCACAACCTTGTCGCGAAATTCCTCGACTGCCAGTTCGTATCCCCACTCACGGAAAGCGCCCTCGGTGAACTTCTGAATGTTTCCCTTGTGCACCAGTGTGACTGACTTGCGTCCGTACTCGAGCGCATACTCGATGGCTCGGCGCACCAGGCGCTTTGTACCGGTAATTGAGATCGGCTTGATGCCCACACCCGAATCGGTGCGAATCTTCTTCTTGCCGCCCTTGAGCATGTCGTCGTTGAGAAACTTGATAAGCTTTTCCGCCTCGGGAGTGCCTTCGCGAAACTCGATGCCCGCATAAACGTCCTCGGTGTTCTCGCGAAAGATCACCACATCGAGCTTTTCCGGATGCTTCACCGGGCTGGGCACGCCCGTGTAGTACTTTACCGGCCGCACACAGGAGTACAAATCGAGAATCTGGCGCAGCGCCACATTCAGCGAGCGGATACCACCTCCCACCGGCGTCGTCAGCGGCCCCTTGATCGAAACCCGCAGATCGCGCGCAGCACTGACCGTGTCATCCGGCAACCATGTCTTGAATTCGCGAAAGGCTTTTTCGCCCGCGTAAACTTCGAACCACTTTACCGAACGCTTGCCGCCATATGCTTTCTCTACCGCTGCATCAAAGACCCTCTGAGACGCGCGCCAGATATCGCGCCCCGTGCCGTCTCCTTCAATGAAAGGAATGATTGGATGGTCGGGAATGGTGAATTTTCCATCGGCATACTGAATCGGCTCGCCGCCAGTAGGCAGCGGCAATCCGTTATAGCTCGTCTGCATGTAGTGGATGTCCTTCGATGAATGCTGGATTAGAGCAACATCCAAACTTATCATCCGCCAAACACGACCGGCAAACGGGAATGGCCGGGACTCTTTGAACAAGCCTGTCGCGAAGCGGCGTGTGCCGCACGGGCCAGCGCTTATGATGGTCGCATGCTCATTCGCTCTGTTGGTCGCGTGTTGAACTTGTTCGCTGTGATTTTCGGCATTGGGTGCTTCATGGGATTCGCACACGCGCAGCAACCCGTCCGCGTAGCAATCGTCGGTCTCGAACACGGACACGTCTCGGGCTTCCTCCACGCTTTTCCGCAGCAGCACGAAGTTGAGCTGGTCGCCATCGTCGACCCCGATGCAGCACTGCGCGCGAAGTACGAGCAGGAATTCCATCTCGATCATGGGTTGCTCTTTTCGAGCCTCGACGAAGCGGTCGCGGCAAAGCATCCCCAGGCCCTTCTGGTCTACACGCCCATCGGCGAGCACCGGCGCGTGATTGAAGAAGCGGCGGCTCGCGGTCTCGACGTGATGGTCGAGAAGCCGCTCACCCTCTCCCTCGAGGACGCCCTCGCGATCCGCAAGGCCGCGCGCGAACACCACATCCAGGTGCTGGTCAACTATGAGACCACCTGGTACTCGAGCAATCGCGAGGTGTATGAAATGGTCCAGCAGGGCAAACTCGGCGATGTACGTAAGGTCGTCGTGCACGACGGCCATCAGGGGCCGCAGGAGATCGGCGTCCAGCCTGAATTTCTGAAGTGGCTCACCGATCCAGCCGAGAACGGCGCCGGCGCGTTGTACGACTTCGGCTGCTACGGAGCCGACCTCATGACCTGGCTAATGCACGGCGAGGCTCCGCTGAGTGTGACAGCCGTTGCCCAGACCGACAAGCCCGACAAGTATCCCCACGTCGATGACGACGCGACCATCATCCTTCGCTACCCACATGCGCAGGCCGTGCTCATGCCTTCATGGAACTGGACGTTCTCGCGCAAAGACACGGAGGTGTACGGCACGAAAGGCTACGCGATCGCATTAAATCCCACGCAGGTGAGAACACGATTCAGCGAGCACGCTCCTGAGGAAACAACCACTGCCACGCCCCTCACTCCTCCCGAGGACACTTCCCTGCACTACCTCGCGGCCGTACTTCGGGGAGAGCTGAAACCGCAGGGCGACCTGACTGCACTCGACACCAACATGGTCGTCATGCAGATTCTCGACGCGGCAAGGGAGTCCGCTCGCACCGGAAGAACAGTGGATCTCAAGCCTCTCCCGCAGTAAGGGCGTATCCTGAAAGGTGATACTTCTGCGTCGATCATTCCTCTTCGCCTGCGTTCTTGCTGTTTGTTGCGCTGCCTATCCCCAGCAATACTCCGCCGACAAACCTCTCGGCTCGACCGCGCAGAAGGCTCCGGCATATCTCAAGAACGCGGGCATCGATCAGCGCCTTAACTCCGCGCTTCCGCTCAACGATCGCTTTCGCGATGAACAAGGCCGGGACGTCGCTCTCGGTAACTATTTCGGACAGCGCCCGGTCGTAATGGCCCTGGTCTACTTCAAGTGCGGAATGCTCTGCCCGCAAGTCCTGCACGGTCTCGCCGAAGTTCTGCCCAAGACCGGCTTTCACACGGGCAACCAGTATGAGGTGATCGTGGCGAGTATCGACCCGTCAGATACCCCCGCCGACGCAACCGAGGCGAAGCAGCACTTCGTCACCATGCTCGGACCCGCGGCCGCTGACCACGTGCATTTCCTCACCGGGCAGCAGCAATCCATCACCGATCTCGCAGAGGCCACGGGCTTTCACTATGTGCGCGTGCCCGGACCCGACGGCAAGATGGATCAGTTCGCTCACTCCAGCGTCATCATGATCGCCACCCCCGACGGCCGCATGTCGAAGTATCTCTCCGGCATCGACTACCAGCCTCGCGACGTCAGGCTGGCTCTCATCCAGGCCAGTGACCGCAAGATTGGCTCACTCAGCGACATGGTGCTGCTCTACTGCTGCAATTATTCGCCCAGCCAGGGCCGCTACACTGTCGCTGTACTGCGCGTGATGAGCATCGCAGCCATGGGCTCCATTGCGGCGCTTGTGCTCATTCTTTATTTGCTCAACAAAAAGCCGAAGCACGCCACCGTGTAGCTCCGTCGTATCCCGCACGCCTGTTACCCTGTTAAGAACAGAATCAATTGAGCTTATTTCTGCTCCGCGCGTGTGCGCGGAACGCGATCGGACTCGTCTTGCCTGAGCAGCCCGCCAAGCAGCCCATAGATATTCATGACTGGAGGCCGAGCCACAACCCCTGGGCGGTGGCACTCACCGTCACGCTGGCCACATTCATGGAGGTCCTCGACACCTCCATCGCCAACGTTGCGCTGCCTCACATGGCCGGTTCGCTCGGCGCCAGTCCCGAAGAAGCAACCTGGGTGCTCACCAGTTATCTCGTTTCCAGCGCCATCATCCTTCCCATCTCCGGATGGCTCATGGCACGGATGGGCCGCAAGCGCTTCTACATGACCTGCGTGGTTATGTTCACCACCTGCTCGCTACTCTGCGGCATCGCGCCGACCCTGCCGTTCCTTATCTTCGCCCGAATTCTCCAGGGACTCGGAGGGGGCGGCCTCGCTCCCAGCGAGCAGGCCATTCTCGCCGACTCCTTCCCCGTCGCGAAGCGCGGCCAGGCCTTCGCCGTTTATGGGATGGCCGTTGTCTGCGCGCCCGCCATCGGGCCAACCCTCGGCGGCTGGATCACCGACAACTTCAACTGGCACTGGATCTTCTTCATCAACCTCCCCGTCGGGTTGCTCTCCCTCTTTCTCAGCCAGCGCATGGTCGAAGATCCGCCTTACCTGCAGGCGCAGAAGAACACCCGCTCGAAGGTCGATGTCACCGGCCTGGGCCTGGTCGCCGTCGGCGTCGGCTGCCTCGAATTCGTCCTCGACAAAGGACAGGAGAAGGACTGGTTCGGCGATCCCAAGATCACCGCTTTCGCGATCCTCGCCGCATGTACGCTGGCATTCTTCGTCTGGTGGGAGTGGCGCCATCCCGATCCAATCGTCGATTTGAAGCTGCTCAAGAATCGCAATTTCGGCACGGCAGTCTTCCTGCAGTTCGTGTTGGGAATGGTGCTCTTTGGATCTACCGTGCTCATCCCGCAGTTTCTGCAGCTGTTAATGGGATATACGGCGGAAAGGGCCGGCATGGCGCTATCTCCCGGGGCGGTCGTGCTGATGCTCATGATGCCCGTCGCCGGCCGCATCGTAAACAAAATGGATGCGCGCTTGCTTGTGTCCATCGGCTATTTCATCACAGCGGCGGGATTGTATAACCTCACCCGGCTGGATCTGGATGTAAGCTTTGGAACCATTGTTCTGTGGCGCTCACTGCAGGTTATGGGGTTGTCCTTTGTCTTCATTCCCATCAGCACGCTCAATTACGTGGGCGTTCCGCGCGACAAGAACAACCAGATCTCCAGCTTCTCCAACTTCGCCCGCAATCTCGGCGGATCCGTCGGCACAGCCATGCTGACCACATTTCTGCAGCGGACGCAGCAGACGCATCAGCAGACGCTGGCGTCGCATGTTGTTCCCGGCACCGCCGCTTACAACGCCTTCATGGACGCCACCAAGCACGCTCTGATGATGCTTGGACATAGCGCCGACGCGGCGGCTCAGATGGCCACCGGTCAGGCCTACCAGGTCATGCTGCGCCAGGCTTCCATGCTCAGCTATCAAAATGCCTTCTGGTGCCTCAGCGTCATCATCGCCTGCCTCATTCCGCTGCCCTTCATCATGCGCAAGCCGCCCAGGGTCACTCCCGCACCTGAAGAAGCCATGAGCCACTGAGACTCATCAATTCGGCGACTTTTCATCGTTTTCAGCATCTAGAATGTGATACTTGTCTTGCTATTGATGCCTTCAGGGCAGCCTCACGGAGGGACTGAAGTGGGTAAAAGCATGGTCCCGAAGCGGCTGTTCTTTACCAAGGGAGTGGGAAAGCACAAGGAACGCCTGACCTCCTTCGAACTTGCGCTTCGCGACGCCGGGATCGCCGCTCAGAACCTCGTGCGGGTTTCGTCGATCTTCCCGCCACACGCGAAGCTGATACCTCGCAAGGAGGGTCTGAAGTACCTGTCGCCCGGTGAAGTTGTGTTTGCTGTTGTCGCCGAGAATTCCACCCGCGAACCGCACCGGCTCATGGCGTCGAGTATCGGGGTGGCGATCCCGGCAAATCGCAGCGCCTACGGCTATCTGAGCGAGCACCACAGCTTCGGAGAAACGGAAGAACAGGCAGGCGAATACGCCGAAGAGCTGGCCGCCGAGATGCTCGCCACCACGCTCGACGTAGACTTTGATCCCGACAAGAGCTGGGACGAGAAGAAGGAGATTTACCGCATTTCGAACAAGATCGTACGCACTGCAAATGTCACTCAGTCGGCGATCGGCGATAAGCGCGGGTTGTGGACAACAACGATTGCGGCGGCGATTTTGATCTTTGATTGAGCCACCGGTGCCGTAGTGGAAATGGGCGCGGGCCATTAGCTTCGCGCCATTTATATGTCTGAAGGATTCATTGCAGAGATTGTGAGAAAACTATGCCGACAAATCTGAATTACCGAGTAGGCCTCATCCAGATGAGCTGCGGGCCCGATCCCGACGCGAACCTCGACAAGGCCGCCGACCGCGTGCGCGAGGCCGCCCGCGAAGGTGCAGAAGTCATCTGCCTGCCTGAACTTTTCCGCGCACAATATTTCTGCCAGCGCGAAGACATCGCCCTCTTCGATCTCGCTGAGCCGATCCCCGGCCCCAGCACCGAGCGACTGGGAGCGGTTGCCCGCGAGGAGAAGGTCGTTGTCATCGCTTCTCTCTTCGAGCGCCGCGCTGCCGGCCTCTATCACAACACCGCCGCCGTCCTGCACAAAGACGGAACCCTCGCCGGGCTCTACCGCAAGATGCACATTCCGGACGATCCGCTTTACTACGAGAAGTTCTACTTCACGCCTGGCGATCTCGGCTTCAAGGCCTTCGACACCGCCGTCGGCAAAATCGGCACGCTGGTCTGCTGGGATCAGTGGTACCCGGAGGGCGCACGCCTGACCGCTCTGCAGGGCGCCAACCTCCTCTTTTATCCCACCGCGATCGGATGGCATCCGGCCGAAAAAGAAGAGTACGGCGAAGCCCAGTACAGCGCGTGGCAGACAATCCAGCGCGCCCATGCGATCGCCAATGGCGTCTACGTGGCTGCCGTCAACCGCGTGGGCATGGAGCACGGAGACGTCCGCGGCAACCGCGTCGAAGGCCCCGGCCTCGAGTTCTGGGGCGGATCATTTCTTGCCGATCCCTTTGGACGGGTGATCGCCAAGGCTCCGCACGACCGGGAAGACATTCTCATTGGTGAGATCGATCTGCGTGTGCTCGAAGACACTCGGCGCAACTGGCCGTTCCTGCGCGACCGCCGCATCGATGCCTACCAGCCCATCGTTCACCGCTTCCTCGATGATCCCCGGAGCGGAGGCAGGAGCGAAGGCAAATGACCGCCCCACGCCATGCGGAAGGCTCGCCGAAGGACCACGGCTTCCGCATGCCCGCCGAATGGACGGAACACGCCGCGACCTGGATCGCGTGGCCGCACAATTCCGAGGACTGGCCGGGCAAATTTCAAACCATCCCCTGGGTCTACGCAGATATCGTCCGCCACCTGTCCGCCGTCGAAGATGTCCACATCCTCGTCAACGACGCGGCAGCGGAGAAACGCGCGCGCAACACGCTTGCCCGGACGCGAGCGAATCTCCGCCGCGTGCATTTCCATCTCTGGCCCACGAATCGCGTGTGGACGCGCGACTCAGGACCCATCTTCATCAAGAACGCCCAGGGCGAGACCGCCGTCACCAACTGGAAATTCAACGCCTGGGCAAAATACGACAACTGGCAGCTGGACGATCATTTTCCGGCTCACGTCGCTGCTCTGCTGCAGCTGCCCGAATGGAAACCGGCTCTTGGCGGTCATCGCGTCGTCCTCGAAGGCGGCTCCATCGACACCAACGGTGCCGGCGTTTTGCTTACCACCGAAGAGTGCGTGCTCAGCGAGGTTCAGCAGCGCAATCCCGGTCTGACGCGCGCCGACCTCGAATCCATCTTCCGCGACTATCTCGGCATCCATCAGGTCATCTGGCTCAATCGCGGCATCGCCGGCGACGACACGCACGGCCATGTCGACGACATCACCCGCTTCGTCGCGCAGAACCGGATCGTTACCGTTACCGAAACGAATCGCGACGACGAGAACTATGAGCCTCTCGCCGAAAACCTCGACCGCCTCCGCTCCGCCAGGAACACCGACGGTCAGCCCTTTGAGATTACCGAACTGCCTATGCCTGCGCCTGTCTTTTTCCACGGACGCCGCCTGCCCGCCAGCTACGGCAACTTTTACATTGCCAACCGACTTGTGCTTGTGCCAACCTTCAACGATCCAAACGACCGCAAGGCCCTGAACTTGCTGGCGGAAATCTTCCCCGATCGCGCAGTGACGGGGATACATTGCGGTGACTTTATCTGGGGGCTGGGCGCGCTGCACTGCATGACGCAACAGCAACCGGTGTAGTGCGGAGCCTTTTGATGTCAAGGAACAATCTGGAGTGGCTGGAGAAGTGGTACCAGCAGCAGTGCAATGGAGAGTGGGAGCATCGCCACGGCATGCGCCTTGAGCCCCTTGAGAAACAGGAGCCCCTTGAAAGACCGGAGCCTCTCGAAAGCCCGCCGTCTATCGACAAACCAAAGTCACTCGACACCCCCGGCTCGCTCCAAAAACCCGGCTGGCTGCTGACCATCAACCTCGCTGGAACCTCCGCAGTCAACGCCCGCCCGCAGCAGCTGCGTCTCGACACACGGGGCGGAGGCTGGCTTGCCTGCTCCATCGCTGGCGAATGCTTCGAGGGATCCGGCGATCCGCGTAAGCTGGAGCAGATCATCGGCGTCTTCCGCCGGTGGGTCGAGGCCGGACCGTAAGCCAGCACAAGACATGAACACAGACATAGCGCATATGCGCGAGGCCCTCACCGAAGCGCAGGCCGCCGCCGATGCCGGCGAAGTTCCCATTGGAGCCATCGCCATCCTCGACGGCGAAATAGTCGGGCGAGGGCAGAATCGCGTTCTGCGCGACACCGATCCGACCGCTCACGCCGAGATCGTCGCCATGCGCGCCGCCGCGCGTGCCGTTGGAAACTACCGCCTCATCGAATGCGAGCTCTTCGTCACATTGGAGCCATGCGCCATGTGCGCGGGAGCCATGATTCACGCCCGCCTTAAGCGCCTCGTCTACGGAGCGGCCGATCCCAAGGCGGGCGCAGCAGGCTCCGTCCTGCAGGTCCTCAACCATCCGCGCCTGAATCACCAGATGGCCGTAACCGCGGGCGTCCTCGACGAAGAATGCGGCGCCATGCTGCGTGACTTCTTCCGCCAACGCCGACTGGATAACCAGATCTAGCTTCGGGTAAGCACCGTAATCAGATCCGCAAACTGCCCGTAATCCCGCACCAGCGCCTCACGTCGGCCCGTTTCATAGTCGGCGTAGTCGAAGCCCGGGCTGACTGAACATCCCAGTAGCGCCACCTGCCCTCCCGGAACCAGCCGGGATCCCTGCCACACATTTTTCGCAACAATGAGCTGCGGATGCTGCCCTTTCGCCAGATCGTTGCCCAGAATGACCGTCCGGCCCGATCCATCCGGCAGCAACTGCAGCATCTCCACCGGATCTCCGAGATAGAAGTGAAAAATCTCGTCCGATGCCAGCCTGTGCATCTCCGAAAACGTGTTCGGTTCGAGCAGGTAATAGATGCACGTCCCTGCGGCGCGCTCGCCCGAATAGCGTGCCGGCAGCACCGCCTGCGGAATCGTCTCCTCCGATCGCCACGTCTGAATGAACCAGCCGCCCTCGCACGGATGAGGCGCAAGATTGAGAAGGTTCTTGATCTCGTCTGCAGTCATGCAGCGATCATAAGGGATCACCGAATCCTAGTCGCACCCCCGGGAACCACCTGCGCACAACGGTGTCTATTCAGGCAGATGTCTCGCTCTCTCAACTTTTCGTTTGGGAGAGGCCAATGTTCGAAGACAGTCTGGTTGAATCCACGGGACGCATCCGCACCCGCAGTAAATGGTTTGCCATCGGATCATTTCTGTTACAGGCAGCGCTCCTGTCAGCGCTCATCCTGATTCCCTTCCTCTATCCCGCAGCACTGCCCAAACAGGCGCTCAGCACGATGCTCACCGCACCTCCTCCCCCACCCACGCGACCCGACCTTCCCGCACACGCCGTGACATCCCACACCAGCAGTCCGGCCCCATTGGATGCCCTCACCGCCCCGCCCGTCATTCCCCGCCACGCCGCAATGGTCGACGACCGGCCGCCGGGAGCCATCGACATCAGCAACGGGAACACCTCACCAGGCTCCGGCCCATACGATGTTCTGCGGGGGCTCGGAGCTCCACCTCCGCCGCCAGTAAAACCAGAACCAAAGCCCCGTCCCGGACCCCAGCGCATCTCTGCCGGCGTTGCCGCAGGTCATCTCATCGCACCCATCCGCCCCGTCTATCCCACCATCGCCCGCGAGGCCCGCATTCAGGGCACCGTCGTAGTGGAGGCGACCATTTCCGCACAGGGGTTGGTGGAGCACGCCCGCGTCGTGAGCGGTCCGCCCATGCTGGCCGCGGCAGCATTGAACGCCATCGCGCAGGCGCGCTACGAGCCCTACAAGCTGAACGGCGAACCCGTCGAGGTGGCTACCACCATAAACGTGATCTTCAAGCTCGAATAACTCGCCGTCTTCCACTTATTGACCAGACGGCCCACGCTTTCGGGGCAACCATCAGCGCGCAGTGGGCATTTATGATCACAGGGAATGGAGATACTGATCTACACCGCGCCTTGGTGTCGCGACTGCCGCGAGGCAAAGCGCTTTCTGGAAAAGCACGGCCTCTCCTACACCGAGATCGACATCGAATCAACCCCGGGCGCGGCGGCCGAAGTGGTCCGGCACGTGGGGAAGCGGGCCATTCCTCAATACGTGATCGACGGCGAATGGGTGCAGCCTTACCGCCCCGGCCGCGGTTTCCTTTACGAAGAGATGACCGAACGTCTCGGCCTCGTCCCCCGCATCTAGCTGCTCCCTTTCCCTTCAGGAAGTCTGCTCAATCGACGTCTCCGCCTGCCGGTTCGCCGGGCCCGAGAACGGCAACCTGCGTACGCGCTGACGTACGCTTTCCCTCTGCCAGGAACGATTGCGCGCCTGCAGCATGTCTTGCAGCGTGATCCGTCCCATCGTCTTCGTAGTCCCGGGCTCTCTCACATATGCCTCAAAGACTTGAGACGCGGCCATTCGCTCGACCACCGTGCGTAGTGTCTCGTCAGGCTGTGCCAGCTGTGCATCCGTTAACACTCCCGCGTCCGGAAACTCCTCCGCCTCGACGCCGCTCATCGACATCACCTGCGACACCGTCATCGCTTCCAGCGGATCGACCGAATATTCGCGGCTCAGGTGGTGTCCTCTGCGGCTCAGTCTCTCCGTCAGGATCGACCGCCGCTGCAGCAGCACGGTAAATCCATGGGCAGAGATCGATGCCGCCAGCAGCGGCAGCATCAGGCTATAGTTATGGGTCAGTTCCATCGCCAGCACCGTGGCGGTCAGCGGACAGCCAATCGCACCCGAGAGCACACCCGCCATGCCCACCAGCGCCCATCCGCCGGTCCCCAGCGCCGGCAGCCCCGGCGTCAACAGCGCACCCAAAGCGCCGCCGATCATCAGCAGCGGAGCAAGAATTCCTCCCGACGTCCCCGACCCCAGCGAGAACGACCAGATAATGCTCTTCACAATCAATACGCCGAGAATCAGATGCCACGTGGTATCGCCGCCGATCAGCGAAGCAATCACGTCATATCCGGTGCCCAGGGCCCATGGAAAGATAAGGCCGCCCACGCCGATCACCAGACCCCCGATCGCCGGCCACCACATCCAGTGAACCGGCAGATGATTCTCGAAGAGGTCCTCACTCGCATACACCGCGCGGCTCAACAACAGAGCCAGTGCACCCGCAATCAGGCCCACCGCCAGTGCCGCGATCACCGAGCGCGGACCGAGGCTGCCCGCAATCGACGGCATAGGAAATAACGGACCGGGCCCCAGAAAGAACCGCCGCAGTGCCCCCGCAGTCGTCGCGGCCACCGCCACGGGAACCAGCGACCGCGGCCGCCATTCGAAGAGCAGCAGCTCGACCGCCAGCAGAATCGCAGCCAGCGGCGTAGAGAAGACACCCGCCATCCCCGCCGCCGCCCCCGCAACAAGCAGCGTCGAACGCTCGGCATCGCTCAGGTGGAACATCTGCGCAAACAGCGACCCGACGGAGCCCGCCGTCATGATGATCGGCCCCTCGGCGCCAAACGGCCCGCCCGACCCAATGGCAATCGCCGCCGAAAGAGGCTTGAAGAAGGCTACCCGCGCGTCAACCTTCGCGCCGTGAATCAGGATCGCTTCAATGGCTTCCGGCATGCCGTGGCCACGGATCTTGTCCGAGCCATAACGCGCCATCAGCCCGATCAGAATTCCACCCACAATCGGGACGAAAACCGCCAGCCAGTGCAGATGATTCGCAGCCGGCGACACAAACTGCCACCCGAAGCGATGGAAGTAGAACAGGTTGGTCGCCGCATAAATCAGGTGCAGCAGGAAATAAGCCAGAAGAGCCCCCGCCAGTCCCAACACCAGCGCGAGGGCGCTCAGAGTGATCATGCGCGAATCCGCGTTGAAGTCGCGCAGCTGCGAATGGACGGCGGAGCTCGAGTCGGCCGACATTTTCAAGAGGCCTTTCTTGCATTGCCGCGCGACGACTCAGTCTTCATCAGCAGCACACGCCGCAGCGCCCGAATTAGCTCCGGCCCAGCCTGCTCCAGTTCCTCGAGATGATAGGCAGCCAGCGACGCCATCACCCCCTCACCCGCGGCTGTCAGGCGCAGAAGAATGCGGCGGTGATCCGTCGGGTCCGGCGTCCGCCGTAGAAATCCCTGCTCGATTGTCCGGTCCACCAGCTCGACGGCGCTGTTGTGCTTCAGGAGCATGCGCGCAGCCACGTGCGCAATCGTCGGCTCCAGCTCATCCGGCATGCCGCTCACGCACTGCAGCAGCTGATACTGCTGCGGACGCAGGCCTGCCTCTTCGGCGGCTAAATTACTGAAGTGCAGAAAACGACGGAGCTGAAAACGAAACTCGGCAAGACGCTGGAAGTCGGTGCGGGTAAAATCCGCAGCCCCCTTCCGCGCGGATGGCGACGACGACCGCCCTGTGACAGAATCCATAATTCAATCGTAACACGATATATCGCATTACGATGGAATCTGCAGCCACTTGGAGTCAACTGGCTTTACTCCCCTGCCGCAGCGCCCGCCGGCAAATCCGCTCCCGGATCGGCAAGGATAGCGCGGGCGTCAGCTTCATCTTCAGCCGCCACCTGCAGTTGCAGCGGCCCCAGGCCAGGTTCGAGGATGCGGGCGTTCTCGCCGGAAAGAAATGTTTCGATGCCCGCGGACTGCAGGCGAAGCCGCGCCATCTCTGCCTCGAGCGGCTCGGTAAAACTTGCGATCGTAATGACGTCTGACATGAGGTCCTTTCTCTATGACAACAATTCTAAGATGCGCAAACGTTAGAATGGTAAGTCCGTCACAAGAGGGAGATTTCTTCATTGATCGCACGCTACACCCGCCCGAAAATGGGCCAGATCTGGAGCGACGAAAGCAAATACCGTATGTGGCTTGAGGTTGAGGCCGCCGCAAGCGAGACTCTCGCCGAAGACGGCATCGTGCCGAGAGAAGCCGCGAAGGCCATCCGCGAGCGCGGAGCCATCGACGTCGCCCGTATCAACGAGATCGAAGCCGAAGTTCGCCACGACGTCATTGCCTTCACCACCGCCGTAGCGGAAAAAGTCGGCCCCGAATCGCGCTGGCTGCATTACGGACTCACCTCGACCGACGTCGTCGACACCGCCCAGGCCCTTCAACTCAAGGCAGCGTCCGCTATCCTGCGCGAAGACGTCCTGCGCCTGATCGAAGTGCTCCGAAAGCGCGCCGTGGAGTTCAAACACACCCCCATCATCGGCCGCACCCACGGCGTTCACGCCGAGCCCACCACCTTCGGCCTCAAGCTGCTCAACTGGTACGCCGAGATGCAACGCAACCTCGCCCGTCTCGACGCCGCAGCGGAGCAGATTCGCATAGGCAAGCTCTCCGGAGCAGTCGGCACCTTCGGCCATCTCAAGCCTGAACACGAAGAGCGTATCTGCGCGAAGCTCGGACTCAAGCCCGCCCCTGTCGCCACACAGGTCGTGCAGCGCGATCGTCACGCGCATTACATCTCCACGCTGGCCATCATCACCGCTACGCTCGACAAGATCGCCACTGAGATCCGCCACCTGCAGCGCACTGAGGTCCGCGAAGCCGAAGAATATTTCTCCGAGAAGCAAAAGGGCTCGTCGGCTATGCCGCACAAGCGCAATCCCATCACCTGCGAGCAGATCAGCGGCCTCGCTCGCGTGGTGCGCTCCAATGCGCAGACCGCCTACGAAAACGTCGCCCTGTGGCACGAGCGCGACATCTCGCATTCCTCCGCCGAGCGCGTCATCTTCCCTGACTCGACCATCCTCACCGACTACCTCCTCGCCAAGACCGCCAACCTTATCGAGACGATGTTCGTCTACCCGGCTCGCATGCTCAAAAACCTCGAGAGCACCGGCGGACTCATCTTCAGCGGACAGTTACTGCTCGACCTCGCCGAAGCCGGAATGCTCCGGGAAGACGCGTACCGCCTCGTGCAGAAACACGCCATGAACGCCTGGCAGAATGACCTTGTCTTCCGCGAACTTGTGTCGCACGACCCCGAAATCACCAACCGCCTCAGCCCTGAAAAACTTGCTCGCACCTTTGATCTCAACCGCCAGCTCGGCAATGTCGACGCCATCTTCAATCGTGTTCTGAGCGAGGCGTAACCATGACCCGAGCCTGGCTCCTCCTATTGGTGATCGGCGGCTGTTCCGCCGCTTACGCGCAGCGCGACGTTCCTGTCCCATCACGCTGCACGCCGCAGGTCAATCAGAAGCTCTACGATCTGCTCAGCTCAGGACAGCGCAGCAGCGTCGACAACGTCATGGTTTGCGGCATCACCCTCAGCTCTTCGCGCACGCAGCGCGGAGGCCAGCACGGTAGCCACCAGATCCTTCCACTCCGCGTCACCATACCCGACGGAAACGTCCGGCCAATCGAGGTCGTCACCAACGACGACCTCGACGGAGTCGTCACCGCTCCGGTCAACGCATCCGTCTTCGCCTATGGCCAAGCATTCTTTCCTTCCGACGGTAAATTTCCCGCCGGCATCCATGACGTTCACTGCTCCACACATCGCGGAGCAGACAACGGCTGGGTTGTCGTAAACGGCGTCAAGCATCCTGCCAGCTGCAACCGCTACTAGCCTCTCTCTTTTCACCGACGGCGAGACAGATCTCTGACAAGCAAATGACGCCTGCATGGCATCCCGCCGTCGCTCCTCAGGTCTAATCATCAATAACCGAAAGTGAAGTAACCGTTCCCCAACTGCGTGCGCTGCAACCACGGCGCACGCCCTGCTCTGAAGCGTCCCCCCGGCAACAAGTTCGACTGCCGATCAACCATCTTCTTAAAGAATCCATTGCCGCGACCGCGTCTACGGTGTTTCACTTTGGACGGGAAGGAGTTTCGGCGTGGCCATCTTCACCCCCGGCAACATCGCGGCTCTCATCATCGCCTCCAGCTTCGCCGCCGGGCTCAACGTCTACGCCACCGTGCTCACGCTCGGCCTGCTCACCCGCATGCACGGCGTGGTTCTGCCGCCGGGCCTGGAGGTGCTCGGAAGCTGGTGGGTTATCGCCGTCAGCGGCATCATGTTCGCGCTCGAATTTGTCGCCGACAAAATCCCTGCGTTCGACATGATCTGGAACGCACTGCACACTTTCATCCGCCCGCCGATTGCCGCATTGATCGCATACCAGGCAAGCCACCAGCTCTCGCCGCAGATGCAAATCATCGCAGCCGTCGCGGGCGGCACCATCGCCGTCATCTCCCACGGATCGAAAACCGCGGTCCGCGCTGCCGTCACGCCCAGCCCCGAGCCTTTCTCCAACATCGCGCTCAGCACCAGCGAAGACCTGCTCGCCGTGGGCATCACCTGGCTCACCACAAAGCATCCGTGGTTTGCCGCTGCAATCGCCGCGACGCTCATCCTCCTGGCAATCCTCGCAGCACGATGGATCGTGCGCCTTCTGCGCAGGCTCTGGACCAGAACAACCGCAGTGCCGGTCACCCCTGCATCAACGCAATGACCGGCACATTCAGCGCATGAGAAGATCATCTTTTCGCACCAGCGGTTACATATGCTTGATCCGACCATGCACGTTACCGTAGCCCAGCACCTCACCGTAGCCATGACCGGAGCAAGCGGCGCCATCTTTGGCCAGGAACTGCTCCGCACTCTCGAGGCCGACCCGCGCGTGCAGCACGTCCACTTCATCCCTTCTGAAAATTCTCTGCGCGTCATGGCCGAGGAGCTCGAACTCAGCGGGCGCAACCGCCTCCTCGAAAAGCTGTTGGGAAGCGAATCAAAGAAGATCCGCCAGCTCGCCGAGAGCGACATCGGCGCTCCCATTGCAAGCGGCAGCTATCCCTCCAGCGGAATGATTGTCCTGCCCTGTAGCGCCGGCACGCTGGCCGGAATCGCCAACGGTCTTGCAGAAAATCTCATCGAGCGCGCCGCCGACGTCTGCCTCAAGGAGCGCCGCCCGCTGGTGCTCTGCGTACGCGAGACGCCCTTCAACAAGATTCACCTGCGCAACATGACTCTCGCTGCCGACGCCGGTGCGACCATCTTTCCCGTCATCCCCGCCTTCTACAACAAGCCGGTCGACTCGGCAGAGATGGCCCGGCAATTTGTCTATCGCGTGCTCGCCCACATCGGACTGCCGCAGAACAACGCCTACGTGTGGAAGGGCGACGAATAACCCTCACTTCGCCACTGGAATCTCCTTGATCTGCCCCGCCATTGGCGGATCAGCCTTCAGAAACGCCAGTGTATTCGGCCCGATGCGGTCGCTGCATTCGCGTGCCGCGAGATGCCCGCACCCGTCGTAGATTTCCAGCACCGATTGCGGTATCTGCGCGTGAAAGAGATAAGCCAGCGACACCGGAGTCAGCTGATCCTGCTTGCCCCAGACGATCAGCACCGGCATCTTCAGCGCCCCGAGCTTGCCATCAACCAGGTCCGCGCCCGTCAACATTGACTCCATGCTTCGCTGAACTACCCATCCGTTGCGTCGCACCAGCCGCAGGATGTCCCACCGGATCAGCGCGGGTATATGCGGACCCCGCCCCGGAGACAGCAGATCGTTCAGCGCCGTCAGCGAGGCCGGATTGTCCGGCCAGAACAACGATGCCTTGAATGGCAGATCGAATCTCAGCCCCGCACTGTCGAAGATCGCCAGCCGCCGAACCCGTTCCGGCTCGTCGAGAGCCACCCGAGTTGCCACCCATCCGCCCATCGACCAGCCGCCCAGATCCGTCTGCCCCAGATTCTGCGACGCGATGAACTTCTCCACAATGCCTGCTTCTTGCGGGATGGAATACGCAGCATCCCTGGGCCGCGCGGAGCGCCCATAACCCAGCATGTCGATCGCATACACACGCCGCCCGCCGTGCACTAGCTGCGGCATCAGGTTGGCCCAGTCCTCTGCCCTGCTGCCCAGCCCATGTATCAAGAGGATCGGCCGCCCAGATCCGCCTTCGAAATAATGAATGCGGTAACCGCCGACACTCGTGTAGCGGCTGTGGATGCCATCCATGCTGAGCTTTACCTGCAGAACGGCGAGCAGCACTTCCAGGGGACGCAGGCAGATCAGCAGAATCAGCCCCGCGATAAAGCAGATCACAACCAGGAGGGCTCGATTCAGCGTTGCCCGCGCAGCACTTCTCTCGCCCGGAGGCGTGCGGTAGGGCCGGGGCGGCGGCATGGTGACAACCTTGGGAGAATCGCTCACGGTGATCTGCTGATTAGACTCTGCCGTTCAATAACTCCGCCGCTCTTTGCCTGCCGGCAAAAACGCCGGCACGCAAAGAGTCTTGGGATGAGAAGTATTGTATCCCGGTCTGTTTCTATGACGACGGCAACCCGGCCATTTGAAAAGCCTTGCGGATCACCTCCGCAGTGAATGGTGCAATCGGTCCAAGTTCCTGGAGCGTTGCCCAGCGCGCGTCGGCAGCATCGGTAGCGCATGCAAGAGTGCCGCCCGTTAGACGGCATAGATAGTCCACCAACACGTAGTGGTACTGAATGCGGCCCTCTCCGTCGCGGGAGATGCGGTCGAAGACCTCAATCGTGGAAATCGGCTCGACGATCAGCCCCGTCTCTTCGAGCACTTCGCGGCAAATGCCTTCTTCCAGCGTCTCGCCCAATTCCAGCGCGCCTCCGGGCAGAGACCACTCGCCCTTGAGCGGAGCGTGCCCGCGCTTGATCAGCAGCACGCGGCCGCTCTCAATGATCACCGCTCCAACTCCGATGATCGGCCGTTCCGGATATTCCCGCGACATCACAACTTGATCGGCTTGCCGTATTCGCCCTCGAAGACTGTCGTCGCCATGCTGAAGCGGCTGCCGTTGAACTTGTCCTCGCCGCTCAGGCGTCCGATGGCCAGCAGCGCCACGACGTGGTAACTCAACGGAAGCTTCAGCACCTCGCGTACCTTCTCCTGTTCGAAGCCTTCCATCGGAGCTGTGTCGTAGCCCAGGACTTCCGCCATCAGCATCATGCTCGTAAAAGCGATCATCACGTGCTTGTTCAGCCACGCCGTCAGGTTGGGATGATTCGACAGGTAGTTGGGAATATTCTGCCGCGCCTGCTCCGCATAGTTCTCCGGCATGCCACCCTCACAGCCCATGCGCAGCATCTCTTCCAGATCGCCCGTACGCCAGCCGTCCGCATCACCGCACGCAACGATCACCACCGAAGCCTCTTCCACCTTGGCCTGATTAAAGCTGGCCCAGCGCAGCTTGCGCCGTTGCTCTGGCGTGCGCACCACAATAAAACGCCAGGGCTGCATGTTGTATCCGCTGGGAGCCTTCAGACCGGCCTCCAGAATTTTCTTCAGGTCCTCGTTGGGGATAGGCGAGCCGTCGAAACTGGGCGTGGCGCGACGTTGGGCAATCGCCTGGCTCAGCGTTTTTTCCATCAGGTTGGCCATACAGACGGCATTTCCCTTTCGATGTTGTCCGGCCGCGCCGGTCCTTGTCCTATTCCCTTAGAAGCATGAGCCGCGCAACGCGCCTTAAGGAATCTGGTTCATCGGGAGTTCGATCGCATACGGGCTCTGGTTATCGGCATGAGCATAGACCCACAATCCGTGAAAGGCCTGCCGGAGCTCGGGATATTGGGCGAGCATCGCTTTCATCAACTCCACGATTTCTGCGTGCGTTGCAACCGGATTTGAGACATCCTTTGTCTCATAGTTAACCACGAGATCAAGACCACCCGAAAAAGTGTCGGTTCGCATGCTCGTGATCTTGAAGCTGTCATTCCCCGCCTTGAGAACCAACGGGTTGGCGCCCGGCAGCGCCGGAGGACGCACCGCCTGCGTCTCCTTCTGCAGCTTCTCCAGATTCGGGCTGGAGATGAAGTCCACCGGATTCAGCAGAAATGCCGCCGTCTGGTAATAGAAGTAGGCGTTCCAGTCTTGTTTTTTCTGCGCATAGTTGCGCGCCGCCGTCCAGTACCACACCCCGTCATGCCCCGCGGCCGTCATGGGACGAGTGAAGAATCCAGCCAGCTTCCATCCCGCAGCGCCTGCACCCTCGCTCTGCAGCAGCAGCGAAACCTGCTGGGGATGCTCTACTCCCGACGCATGCATGATCACCAGCGCATAATTGGCCGGCGGCAGTTGCGGAATCGTAATCGTCACAATGAGCGCTGAACCGGGCACCGAGCAGAAGAACTGCGTGTCCTGCGCGCTCTTCAGGTCAGAGGCCTTAAGCGAGTAAATGCCGTTGACGGTTATCGAAGCCGCCTGAATCTGCGGAGCAATCGTCTGAATGCTGCCAGCGATCGAATCGAATTGTGCCGCCACAGCGGCAATCGTCGACTCGCGCACCCCGTTGACATTGGCCGCCTGAATCTCGCTGCCCAGCGTGCGCGCCGCCTGAACAATAGGATCGCGCTCGGCAGCTGTCAGCTGGCTTTCTGTGCTGCAGCTGACAGCCCGCGCCAGTGGAGCACCCGCGGCCAATCCCAGCAGGGCGAAGAGTATCGGCTGACGCATCCGGCGCAGCGGCGGAAGTTTTTGACAGAACAAAATGAGTCGCATAGCGAAAGTGAACGCAAAAAGTCGCGAGCAAACCGAAACCACTGCTAGTCTAGTACAGAGAGAGGTTTCAAGCGGAAAGCCCGCAAGCCACGATCCCATGACCCCAATGAATCATCGCGGAATGAGGGCTGTTTTCTGGTCCGGCTGCACCCTGTTGGCGCTCTCCACCCCGGCTCTCGCCCAGGAGGTCTTTCCGCCGGACACCAACACCCCGCCACGGCATCATCGTCTCCAGGGTACCGAGACCCAAGTCGAGCAGCCATCGCCCTCGGCTCCGGCTGCCGCCGCTGCACCGGCGCCCACCGCGCGAACAGAAACTGCCCCGGTAACCGTTGCCTCCGCCACAGCTCCGCCCTCTCTTCTCGACAAGCCCGCCGAGCCGCCCAGCATTGACCTCGCCCAGGGCCGCCTCACCATTCACGCCGACAACTCCAGCCTCGCCGACATCCTCCACCGCCTCACCAGCGACAGCGGCATGACCGTCGACGGCCTCGGCGGAGATCAGCGCATCTTCGGCAGCTATGGACCGGGCGATCCACAGGAAGTGCTTTCCACGCTCCTCGATGGATCGGGATACAACGTCGTCATGGTCGGCCGCACCGAGTCCGGAACCCCCAAGCAACTCTCCCTGACTCCCCGCGGCGCGAAACCCGCCAGCCAGGGTCCGAGCCGCCCCCAGCAGATCGCCCAGGACGAAGATAACGACGACGAGCAGCAGGGGCCGCCCATAGAACCGCCCGGCGCTCCGCAGCCCCCGCCGGAAACACCCCAGCAGAACAACGGCGTGCGCACGCCGCAGCAAATGCTGCGGGAGTTGCAGCAGATGCGCGAGCAGCAGCAACTCCAGCAACAGCAGCAGCAACAATCCGCTCCTCAGCAGTAGCAGGGACTTCGCTGGAAACGGTAACGGCGGGACATATGGCCGGGACCAAGGATGAAGCTAGTCGGCCTGCTTGCTGCTCGCTCGCCGTGGCTTCGGTTTGCTCTTGCCCTTGAGATTGAGGAGATTGAGCTCCACAGCAGAGCGGATGAGATCCTTTAGCGCCGCCTCATTGATCTTCTCGCCCTCGTGGATATCGATGGCGCGCCGTACATTCCCGTCGAGGCTGGAGTTGAACAAACCTGAAGGATCTTTCAACGAAGCACCCTTCGCAAATGTCATCTTCACGACGCTCTTGTACGTTTCTCCCGTGCAGACGATGCCGCTGTGGGACCAGACCGGAGTCCCCATCCACTTCCACTCTTCCACGATCTCAGGGTCTGTCTTGTGGATGATGTCGCGCACTCTAGCGAGCGTCTTCCCGCGCCAGTCGCCAAGTTCCTTGATCTTCTCGTCGATGAATGCAGAGGCAGATTCCACAGTGACGGTCCTTTCAGGTTCGGCTATAACTCTCGCACCCATTTTTAGCTGCGCTCAGCGTAGCCCGCAACCTTGCTGAGTTGAAGTTCTTCTGATTCGATAACAGTTCTGAAGACGCGCTGCTCCGTGTCCCTTGAGAGTAGATCTCCTCGCCGGTTCTTCACGCTCCAGCGGCGGAGTACGAAAGATCAACAAAGCCGTTCTTGTAAGCGACCACCTTCTTCAAAGTCCACCTCTTGTCTGTCAGTGACCCATCGAACAGCCGGAGCCCTTCACCTAACAGGATAGGCACAATCATCAACCTGATTTCGTCTACCAGGCCGAGTTCCAGAAAACGCTGGCACAACATCGCCCCGCCCACGAGCCAGATGTTTCGATACTGAGGCGCGAGTTTCGTGTCAACCAAGGTTTTGAGATCGCCCGAGTAGAATTCGACGCTCTTCCTTGCCGTCGGCCATTCTCTGCTGGTCACCACCACTACAGGAGTATCGCCATACGGCCAGCCCAATTCGAGCGCGTGTTCATAGGTGCGGGAACCGAGCACATAACAGTCGATGGTTTTGACGAAGGCCGCAGCCTCTGCTGCCGAAATGGAAACCCCGGCTTCATAGACGTTTCCGGGGCTATCCATCCAGGAGACGGTGTTGTCCCTCTTCGCGATGAAGCCATCCAGGCTTGAAACCACGTGCAAGGTTACGTTTCGTCCCTTCGCATTTCCTCCGCTGGTTGACATCGTCTCTCCTCGCTTTAGCCTCTCCGTCCGCCTTGCCATTCGTTGCGTACGCAACGCGAAGTGGCCCTCACGGGTCAACCGCTGCGTCGCGCGCTCCGCCACTTGGCGGCATACGGCAGCACGAACAAGTACATACCGGTGAACCACATCAAGGCGAGGACTGCCACCGCCATGAGGCCCAGCTTATTGTTGTACTTCCCCTGTACCACGGCGATGCCGTTGATGATGACGGCCACCGTAAAGGCAATAGACAGCCAGCGATGAGTCTGTCGGATCGATTTATTCCAATTCAATGGGACCTCCTCACGACTTCTTCGCCGCACTTGGCGGCAGGTGAGCCTCGACGCCGAACTGCCTGGCGTATTCGCCGACCAGGCGATGCCAGCCGAACTCCATGGCCGCGGCGCCGACGATGAGTCCAATCGCCTCACCCGCGAGCAACCGCTCAAGAACGTCGAAGCAGATGTGCCAGCCCGCGGCGCCCCACGAGACGAAGCGGCGATCGATGCTGTGCCAGAGCGTGAGGCGCGTGCCATCGCCGAGCGGCTCGAGTTCCCACCGCATGTCGCCGTACTCTAGCACCTCGGGAGGGTCGGCCCGCGTCACCCTTGTTTCTGAAACTTGCGGCGTTCCCGCCCAGGTGAGATTCACTGTGGCGCCAACCCTGCCCAGGCTCCCATCGACCTCAAACGGCGCCCACTCGCGCAGTTCCGTTGGATCGATCAGGGCCTGCCAGACCATCTCTGGCGGGTGGCGCAGTTCTCTGACAAGAATGAGCTTCCATCTGTCTCCGTCCTTCTCTACCTGCGCCCCGTAGGCCGGACCCGGTACATATTGTTCGCGACCGTTCATCTTCGTCTCCTGTCTTCCATCCGCCTTACCAGCGCTTCAGCTCCGTGACCTGAATCAGATTGCCGCAGGTGTCATTGAGCATGGCGATCTTCGACGCAGTCACGTCCGTCGGCGGCATGGTGAATTCGGCTCCGCTCGCCTTCATGCGCTCGTAATCGGCCTGCAAGTCATCGGTAAAGAACATGGCAGCAGCCTGGCTTTGCTGGAACAGGGCCTGTTGGTAGGTCTTGGCCGCCGGATTACTATTGAGCGCCAGTTGCAGTTCCGTGCCTTCCGGGTCCTCGGGAGAAGCAACCGTCAGCCAGCGATACGGGCCTTGGCTGAAATCGGTCTTCTTCACGAAACCTAGTACATCGGTGTAAAAGCGCAGGGCCTTCTCCTGGTCGTCGACGTATACGCTGGTCACTTTGATTTTCATTTCGTTTCTCCTCTGTCACGTCGCGGTTTGGGCCGCGTCGCTTTCTTCCCGTCTTCTTTTGCGTTCCTGTTGACTCGCTCCATGCGGTCCAGGTGGCGCTCGAGAGCATCGATGTGAACGGACCAGAACCGGCGGAACTGTTCCAGCCAGGCATCCATCTCCTGAAACGGCTCAGGTCTCAGCCGGTAAAGACGGCGCTGAGCGTCCACCGTAGATTCCACGAAACCCGCCTCTCGCAGCACTCGCAGGTGCTTTGACACCGTCGGTTGCGACATTCGCAGCCGATGCTCGATCTCTCCAACCGATTGCTGCGACGAGACCAGAAGGCCCAGTATCGCGCGGCGGTTCGGCTCCGCAATGATTTCGAATACCGACTCCACGCTCCTGATATACCCCATAACGTATATACGTGTCAAGGCATATAATCGCGCGCTCATTCCTTTCTCACGGTCCTGATCATCAACCAGTCACCGATCACCCCCGTTGACAATCCCGAGACAGCCGTCAGGTATCATCACCGTCAGTATCTGGAGGAAGCCGTGAGAAAGTTCGCCTCAGCAACTTATTTCAAAGCAGTTTTCATCCTTGCGCTCTGTGTAGCCGGAGGTAGCATGTCCGCCGCTGTCAAAAGCATCTACGACTTCACCCTGAAATCCATCGACGGGCAGCCCGTGAGCCTCAAGCAGTATCACGGCAAGGTCGTCATACTCGTTAACGTCGCCAGCAAGTGCGGATTCACCCCGCAATACGCCGGCCTTGAAAAGCTGTACGAGACCTACAAAGACAAGGGCCTGGTCATCGTCGGCATCCCCGCCAACAACTTCGCGCAGCAGGAACCGGGCACCAACGAGGAGATCAAGAAATTCTGCACCAACAAATACAACGTGAGCTTCCCCATGATGTCCAAGGTCTCAGTGAAGGGCGATGACATCACCCCGCTCTACGTCTACCTCACCGACAAGTCGACCGATCCTAAGCTCGGCGGCGAAATCAAGTGGAACTTCACCAAGTTCCTCTTTGACCGCAACGGCAACCCCGTTGCCCGCTTCGAACCCAACGTTACCCCGGAATCCCCTGAAGTAGTTGCCGCCGTCGAGGGTGCACTCAAGCAGTAGACTGACTTCGTCCTTCCCTCGCCAGGGCAGACGCGCAGTGCTGTCTGCCCTTTTCATAGCCGCAAAGCACCCGCCGGAAGTCGGTGCTGGGCATCAAATCTCCAAATCCCGGCCACGATCCAGGTAGCAAAATAAAGCTGAGGTATTGCGATGACTGAGTCTTCTGATCTCCGGATGACGAGAATGCCGCTCAGCCACGGAGGCGGCCACATTCCTGCGCTCGGCTTTGGCACCCTGATTTCCGACCCAGCCGTGACGATAACTGCGACCCGAGACGCTCTGGAAGCCGGATTTCGACACTTCGATTGTGCAGAACGATACCGGAACGAACGCGAGGTGGGCGAAGCATTGCAGGCAGGGCTTGCCGCGGGAGGAATCGTACGCGAGGACATCTTCGTCACCACAAAAGTGTGGAACTCCAATCATCGACCCGAGCGTGTCGCCCTGGCATTCGAAGCGAGCGTTGACAGGCTCCGGCTCAACTATCTGGATCTATACCTCATCCATACTCCCTTTGCGTTTCAACCGGGAGACGAGCAGGATCCGCGCGATGAAAACGGCAACGTCATCTACGACGACGGCGTAACTCTGCTCGACACCTGGAGGGCAATGGAAAGTCTCGTTGACAACGGCAGATGCCGGGCCGTCGGACTGTCAGACATCACCTTGAACAAACTGTTTCCCCTCTACGAATCGGCGCGAATCAAGCCGGCGGTGGTCCAGGTGGAATCACATCCGTATCTGCCGGAGACGGAGCTTCTGGAATTCTGCAAGGAGAGAGGCATTGTGCTTTTGGCTTTCGCGCCATTGGGCCACGGAACCAGACCGGGACCACTCGAGGATCCAGTGATTACAGCAATCGCCGCACGAGTCGGAAAGACTCCGGCGCAGGTTTTGCTGGCGTGGGCGGTGCAGCGGGGCACGGCGTTGCTTACCACGCCCAAATCTGCGGCTCGCGCGAGAGAGAACTTCAACATTTCTCCACTTCCCGAAGAAGCGTTAAACGAAATCAATCGCATTCAGACCAGGCAGAGACTCAATGATGTGGTGAATACCGGCAGCCCGGGCTTCATTCCACGCGTTTCATCAACATGAAAACCAAGTAACACCTGGAGCGGTCCATGCAAGAGGAACAGATACGTGAAGTGCTGAATAAGCACTGGCAGGCATCGGCAGCCGGCGATGCAAACGCGGAACACGATATTTACGCCGACGATGCCGTTTGTGATTATCCTCAGTCGGGCGAGCGAATCCTCGGGCGAAGCAACTTGCAGGCCTTGCGGAGTCATCATCCCGGCAAGCCGTCAGGTTTCAAGGTCAAGCGAATTCTCGGAAGAGATGATCTCTGGATCACGGAATACACGATCACCTACCAGGGGCGGCCGGCATACACAGTGAGCATTATGGAGTTCCGCAACGGTAAGGTCGTGCACGAGACACAGTATTTTGCGGATCCCTTCGAGGCACCTGCGTGGCGCAGCCAATGGGTTCAGAAGATCGATTGACACGGAAACCCACGACGGTCAGGATGGCACGGGCACGAGGAGACGCTATGGGATACAAGGCCTGGCTGGTCGAATCTCCCAACGGAGAGTTTCGGGAAACCGAGTTGCCGAGTCCAGCCCTCGCCCCCAATCATGTCCTGGTCAGCATCGCTGCCAGCGGCGTCAATCCCCTTGACACGAAGATCCGTGCCGCAGGGGCCGCACACGCAAAGCAACCTTTGCCCGCAGTGCTCGGCGTCGACATGGCCGGAACCGTCGAGGAAGTCGGCTCCGCCGTCACTGCCTTCCAGCCTGGCGATGAAGTCTACGGGATGGTTGGAGGGGTCGGCGGTCATCAGGGTACGCTCGCTGAAAAGATCGCCGCCGATGCCGACCTGCTCGCGCACAAGCCAAAGAACTTGACTATGCGTCAGGCTGCGGCGCTCCCACTGAACGTGATCACCGCCTGGGAGGGCTTAGTCGACCGTGCCAAGGTCCACACCGGCCATAAGGTCCTGATCCACGCCGGGGCCGGCGGCGTCGGCCACATCGCCGTCCAGATCGCCCGCGCCTTCGGAGCCGAGGTCTTCGCGACCGTCTCGCCGGACAAGGCGAAGATCGTCGCAGACTTCGGCGCGACACCGATCGACTACCGCTCCGTCTCCGTCGAGGAGTACGTCGCTATTCACACCTCCTGCGCAGGCTTTGACATCGTCTACGACACTGTGGGAGGCGCAACCCTCGATGCCTCTTTCGCCGCCGTCAGGCGCTACACAGGCCACGCGCTGAGTTGCCTCGGCTGGGGCTCGCACCCCCTGGCTCCTCTTTCCTTCCGCGGAGCCACCTACTCCGGCGTCTTCACCCTGCTTCCCCTTACCACCGGTGAAGGCCGCGCCCACCACGGCGAGATACTCACCCGGGCCGCCGCCCTCGCCGAGGCTGGTAAGCTCCGCCCGCTTCTCAACGAGCGAAGTTTCTCGACCTCAGACATCGCCGCCGCCCACACACTCGTCGCCTCCGGCTCGCTCGGCAAGGTCGTCGTCGAAATCTAAGCCTGGACAAACAACCGAAACGCCTCCACCACCCGCCGTGCCACCGCATCGCGATTCTTCTTCGTCGCCAGTTCGTGGCCCACACCGGCAACCGTAACCACCTCAGTCCGCGCTGGAATCAGATTCAGCGCCGCTTCCATCTCATCTCGCGTGGCAAATCCATCCCGCACGCCGCTGACGAAAAGCGCCGGCGTCTGCAGACTCGGGAAATGCGCGGTCCGCATCTGGTCCGGCCGCTCCGGAGGATGCAGCGGATACGACAGGAGCAGCAGCGCCTCAACCAGTCTCGGCTCGGCCGCTGCCAGCATCGACCCCTGCCTGCCGCCGTACGAATGCCCACCGAGAAACACCCGTCCCGGCACCAGCCGTCCCATTGCCTCGACCGCAGCCCGTAACCCCTGCTGATCCCGATCGGCACTGCCCCGCGGCGGAGGGCCCTGAGGGCGTGCCTGCCGAAAAGGGATGTCGCACCGCAGCACGGTAAACCCTCCTGAGCAGAACGCCTCGGCCAGAGCCACCAGCAGAGGCGCGTTGCAGTTCGCTCCCGCTCCGTGTGTCAGGACCAGCCCATCCGAACTGGGCGCCTCCGGAGTGTGCAGGAATCCCTGCACGGAGACTCCAGCAGCTGAGGTTGCGGCAAACGTCTCGCACCTGCACATATGCGCAGCTTATACCGGCAGCGGATTCCTCTCCACAAACTGCCTCTGATGCCAGTAGGGATAGATCGGGGTGACCGTACTGGCAGCATCCAGCTTCGCCACTTGCTCCGGAGTGAGATTCCATCCTTCCGAGGCAAGGTTCTGCTTGAGTTGCTCCTCATTGCGCGCGCCCAGGATGACACTGGCCACCGTAGGCCTTTGCAGCAGCCAGTTCAGGGAGATCTGTGGAACCGTCTTCCCCGTCTCCTTGGCAACCTCATCGATCGCATCGACGATCTTGTACAGGAATTCGTCTTCAATGGGAGGGCCATTCTCCGCCGTTTTGTGCAGCCGGCTGGTCTCCGGCAGCGGCTGCCCCCGGCGCAGCTTCCCGGTCAGCCGGCCCCATCCCAGCGGGCTCCACACCAGCGTGCCTACTCTCTGGTCAATGCCCAGCGGCATCAGCTCCCACTCAAACTCGCGGCTCACCAGCGAGTAATAGGCTTGCTGCGCGACATACCGCGCCCATCCGTAACGCTCGGAAATGGCCAGCGACTTCATCAGGTGCCATCCGGAAAAGTTGGAACAGGCAATGTAGCGAACCTTGCCCGTGCGGACCAGAGTATCGAGGGTTTCAATTGTCTCGTCGATTGGCGTCGTCGCGTCGAATCCGTGCATGTGGTAGATGTCGATGTGCTCCACGCCCAGGCGCTGGAGGCTGCCATTCACCGACTCGATCAGGTGATAGCGTGAGGAGCCAACGTCGTTCGGTCCCTTTCCCAGGCGAAAAGTGGCCTTCGTCGAGATGAGCAGCCTGTTGCGTTTGCCCGCAATCGCTTTGCCGAGCACCTCCTCCGCCAGTCCGTCGGAGTAGATATCGGCTACGTCGAAAAGATTGACACCTGCATCGAGACATAGATCGACAAGGCGCGCAGCCTCATCTCCAGTGGAACTGCCCCAGGCTTTAAAGAACTCGTTGCCGCCGCCAAAGGTTCCCGCGCCGAAGCTAAGCGCTGAGACCTTCAGACCCGAATGGCCAAGCTGTCTGTATTCCATGACTAAGAGATGCTCTCCGTCCGTTCAGGGTGCATGTGCTCAATGTGTTTCAGGGAATGTAATAAAACGGATTTGGAAGTTTGACCGAGTAGTCCGCTGCAGGCTTCCCTCTCAGATCGCTGAACTGATCGCCCACGCTCAGCAGGATGCGATAACCCTGCTGCACGATCTGCGCGCGAGCCGCCGACTTGTAGGCGATCGTTGCCTCGCTCACCTGGTCCTGCGTACGCAAGGTCAGGCCATCCCACTTGTCGTATCCGGCATTGTGAAGGTTCCGCTCAGTCGCATCGCGCAAAGTATCTGCCCGGCCGGTGATGAAAAACACAGCCACGCCGAGTTCCTGAGCGCGCTTGAAGAGGCGCAGAGTACCGGGAATCGCCGGGGCGCTCGACGTCTCGGCCCACGCATTCCACACCGAGCTCACAAATCCGAAGTCGTTAGCCGACAATTCCGGCCACGTCGACAGCGAGGTATCGTCGATGTCCAGAACCAGTGCCGGCTTTTCGCCCGCTTTCCTGTAGGCAGCAGCGCTCTCCAGTAGCGCCATTGCGCGCTGCTCCTGCAGTTCCAGAGATTTCGTATAGCAGCCGCACGTGCAGGTGCAATCGTGGTACGCCTTCAGCTTTGTCTTGAGCAGTCCGAGATTGGGCGGCTCGCTCACCTGGGAGATTGTGTGAGGCTGGACCGACTGTGCACTCAGATTGACCGCGAGCAATGCCGCGAAAGCGAACCGGATGAAACGCAGCTTGGCTTTCAAATTTCCCTCCCTCAAGGAACAGGCGAGTCCCATACTAGCGTTGAACCGGAAATTTCGTGAAGAATCATGTTCTGTTCCGGACAAGTTCATCCTGCGAGGGTTGCGGCGCGGCGTGGTCCTTGAGTATAGTGCGATCAACGCTCAGATAAATCTCATAGGAGCAGCAAATGCCCCCAGCAGAAGCCATCGGTACACCAGCAAGTATCGGAAAGTCAGTTCAAATTCGCGGCGAAGTCAAAGGAAGTGAAGATCTTCTGGTCGATGGCGTAGTGGAGGGAACGATCACATTAACCGAGAGCCGTCTGACAATTGGTCCAAACGCGAAAGTCCAGGCCAATGTCTCTGCTCGCGATGTGGTGGTAATCGGCACCCTTGTCGGCGATATTCAGGCTACCGGTCGGGTGGAGTTGCGGGCTGGCGCCAACCTGAAGGGCGACATTCACGCCGCGCGGCTCTCGATCGAAGAGAACGCGATGTTCTCCGGTAAAGTCGATCTCGTCCAGCCGGCCGCACAAAGCGGCTCTGACCGGGCCGCCGTTGCCGCGCAGACTCCCGTGGGCGCGGGTAAAACCGGGACAATGTTCAGCGCCGCCAACTAGTGAGCGCTTGCTAACCGTGTCCAACGGGAGAATGGCACGGTAACTGCTTTGGGTCCGGGAGGACTCCATTGAAGACTCCCTGAAAGAGGTCGACCCGCGACTGTGCTGCGCAGCCTGTTCAATCGAGAGCCGTCGCGGCCTGAGCGTGGCGGTCGCACCGTGCTCTCTGGGCCGCGGATTCCCCGCCATTCGAGCGGCTGGGCCGCGATGCTCAAGTACCTTAAGGAGGAAGAGAGCCTGCGCGTGCTCGACATCGGGCCCACTTCTCCCAGCAATATCAACTTCCTTACTGGGCTCGGACATAGCTGCTATATGGCCGACGTAGTCCACGAAGCCCTCACCGGAGACTGGTCGATGCCCGCCGCCGAAGAGGGCGGCGAGCCCGGGTTCGATACGTCCCGCTTCTTCGAGCAGATCCTCGATTTCGCCGGCCGCAGATTCGACGTTGTCCTCCTCTGGACCACCCTCGACTACATCCCCCAGCCGCTGGTGCAGCCTTTTATCCAGCACCTTTACTCGGCAATGCATCCGAGCGGTCGGATTCTCGCCATCTTTCACTCCAAGAGCACAGGACCAAACACAACCTACTGCCGCTACCACCTCACCGATGGCGACACCATCGAGATGCAGGAGTCCGAGCCGCATCCCGTCTTGCGCGTGTATACCAACCGCAATATCGAGAAGCTGTTCTCAGAATTCAGTAACTACCGCTTCTTTCTCGCCAAGGACAACATCTACGAAGTCATCATCACCCGCTGAGGGCCAGGCCGCACCGCCGCCGGTCTTCGCGGTTCCGACTCCATCGGCCAGAGACTTCGCTGCTCTTCACCCGCATCACCTCCCGCCTCATCGGTCCGCGATCGCGGGCCGTCATACCTCAGACCCAGTTGATACTTCCGTTTGACCGCCGCCACCAGGTCCCCTATCCGCTTCTGGTAGGCGCGGGAGACGAACGCCTCCTCATACCGTTTGGAGTAGCTCGCATCGAGTTGCGGGAAGTGCTCATGCACAAAGGCAAGAAACGTCGCCTTCGAGCACGGCTTCAGAAACAGAGGACTGGCGTGGAAGAAATCCGCGCCTGCCTCCCGCGCCTTTCGAGCCATGGTGTCGAGCGCACGTGCGTTGTCCGTGATTCCCGGCATCAACGGAGCGCACATCACACCCGTACGCAGCCCCGCCTCGCGCAGCCGCTTAACGGTGCGAAAGCGCAAATCCGGCCGGGGAGCACGCGGCTCGAGGATCCGTGCCAGCCTCGCATCATGAGTCGTAATCGTGATGTTCACCGTAAGATCGTTGTGGAGTCCAATCTGCTTCAAAAGTTCGATATCGCGCTCGATAAGCGTGGACTTGGTGACGATACTCACCCCCAATCCACGATGCCCGGCGAAGACTTCAAGGATGCTGCGCGTAACCTGCGCGCGTCTCTCGATAGGCTGATAGGGATCCGTCGCCGTGCCCAATGCTACGCCCTCGCCACGCTTTAGCGACCGCAGTTCCTGGTTCAGCAGCCACGCCGCTCCCTGTTTGATATAGATCTTTCGCTCAAAATCGGCGGGATCGCGCAGTTCCATGAATTCGTGGGTATACCTCGCATAACAATAACGGCAGCCGAACTCGCAACCGCGGTACGGGTTAATGGTCCACCGAAACGGGAATCCCCGTCGCGAGACGCAGCGGTTCAAGAGCGATCGAACCGGCAGCGTCCGAAACTCCACCAGGTGCCCCTCTCCCGCCGAACAGCCGCTGGCAGCAAGGCGGGCAATGCCCTGAAGAGGCTCCGACTCCCGCGCCAGCTCGGTCGACGGGAGGATTTGGAAGAGAGATGGTGTTTTCGCTTTTTCTTCGCTCATGTGTCGAAACTTACTCCCTTCCGGAAGCGTCGTCAAGGTGGATATCCAGCGACCTTCCCCGGGGGCTAGCCGACGCATGTCTGCCCGCGCGACAAGCATCTCACTCTGAAAGGCACTATCCTCATTGTTGACAACGCTGAGTGGCGAACACAGATTTCTACAGGAGTATGAACCGCATGACTGACTTGAAAGGTTCGGCCATAACCTGGCTCGGGCACGCCGTCGTCCACATCACTACTGCTAAAGGGACCGAAATCCTCGTAGACCCATTCATCGAGCACAATCCCAAATACCCGAAGAGTTATAAGCTGCCCCGGAAACTGGACCTTCTCCTGCTCACGCACGGCCACGGAGACCACATCGCAGACGCCGTTACCATAGCCAAGCAGCACGGCCCGCGAGCAGTCGGCATGGTCGAGTTGATCGGATGGTTGCAGTCGAAGGGCGTCGACAACGCCGCCGGCATGAACATCGGCGGCAGCTATAGATACCAGGATGTCACTCTAAGCATGGTCGAGGCGCGGCATAGCTCCGGCATCGACGACGGAGGGCGCACCGTCTATGGCGGCGTCCCGGCTGGCTTCATCATCGCCATTGACGACGGTCCGGTGCTCTACCATGCCGGAGACACCGGGGTCTTTCTCGACATGCAGTTGATCCGCGAGTTATATGCGCCGGAACTGGGATTCCTGCCCATCGGCGATTACTACACCATGGGCCCAAAAGGCGCATCCATGGCGGCAAAGCACCTTGGTCTAAAGACAGTTGTTCCCATCCACTATGGAACCTTCCCGGCACTCACCGGAACACCGGCAGAGTTAAAGAAGTATCTTGAGGGCACCGGGATCGGAGTATTGGAGGCGGAACCAGGCAAAACCGTGCGTTAGTCCTCTGCAGCAAAAACAGCGAAGGCAGGCTCTTTTCGTGAATCGAGTTAGCCTGCCTTGCAATTCCGCTGATCAAGAACGAACTAAGCTTTTGCAGACTTCGCCGGCTTGGCAGCCTGTTCTTTCCTCCGCTCGGCCCAACGGCGTTTCATCGCCGCAGCTATCTTGGCGCGGCCTTCCGGCGACAGTTTCCGCCTCCCGGTGGCTTTTGCCGCTTTCTTAGTAGTGCCGTAACTCCTCTTGGCTCCTCTTGCGTTTGTTCCGGCCAGCAGATCTCGAGCTTGCTGCAGGCGCGATATCTCGTTATCGAGTTCAATCAGGATTTGACTAACTTGCACCTTTCCTCCATTTTTCCAGGGCGACCGAAAAAGCACGAATTAATCTGCGGCCGCTTGATCAAGTAGTAATTACAGCCACCTCAGACTAACTCGATTAGAAATAAATTGCCACCTTTGCGCTCCCTGGATTGGCTGGTAAACAACTGTTCCTACGTGCCGTGACACCTCAAAGCGGCACAATTAGGGGCAGAATTAACCCACCGGGAGACTAACCAATAGGTAAATCTCGCGAATGAGCAAACCGGAACTGGCAAACCGTCATGGAACGGGAGTAAAGTAGGCGCGCGAGCAATGGGTCGGCGGCACCCTCGGCGTCTTCACCGGGATGTTTCTCCTCCGCAGGCCATCACGATGACATTGCGGGGCGTGTTTTGTCGCACGAAACTGAAAATCAAAAAAGCAGCAGTGCATGAAATCAAAGTTGTGATAGATTTGCGGTTCTCCAGACTTGCGCAGGTCTTTTGTTCGCTGAATGATCAGTGAATTCCGCAAGTGATTCACCGCAAGTCTCGAGGGACCTCGGGGAGGTATTCGTGTGAAGTCTCCTCTTTCTCGATTCGTCTTAACGTTGGCTGGCCTCCTCTCTCTGTGTGCATGTTCGCCTCTTTCTTCGGCGAGCCCGGCGCCTGGTTACACAAACAGTGTCACCGTACCTGGTCCCCTGCGGTCTTTTCTGCGCATGGCCGGCATCAGCCAGAAGGTGGCTCCCGAGGACGTGCTGCCGCTGCTTGCGCGCAATGCCTACCTTCGCGGCTACCAGACTGGTCAGGAGACGGAATTCCTTATCCTCCTTGACCGCTACGTGCGTCAGGCACGCGAACTACAGTCCTTGGTCGGACCCGACGGTTCCATTCAGATTGCTAACTGCAACGACGCGGCGACCTTAATCCACATTCTCGGATATCAGTTGCGTGCCGGCTGCGGCCAGAAGGACACCGTGCTGGTCACGGCAAATGCCGAGAGAGCGTTTCTCACCATCGACTCCGGCTTCCCGCTTACTCAGCTCGAAGAAGCCCTCGCGAAAAACACCTCTTTCAGCTATCCATACCCCACCACCCAGGTCCCGGTGCTTTTCACCGAAAGCGACTGGTTGCGAGCCAGCCTATGGAAGGAGAAAAGCCGGGGAAATCTCATTGACCTTCTCCTGCACGACCGCAGCATCGACCGTCTCTACTGGGCATTTTCCAGAAGCGATGACCAGACCACCTCTGCCCTGCTTCACTCCCCGGGGCTCCGAAGACTGCTTCCCTACGCCGCTGTCCTTGACTTCTACGGCAGCCAGATCACCATCCAGTCCGGGCGAGTGATCGTTCCCGGCGGAAGCGCGGCTGAAGGCAACTGGAAGGAGTTGGTTGGAGCAAGCCCCGAATCGCCGGGAGACTTCGTCCTCCACCTTATATCGAAGGACAACGGCTGGCTGGCCGTCTATTTCGATGCCCTCTCCCGCATCAGCCGAACCCAGCAGGAGCACTTCACCACCGGTCCACGCCTGAAACGGCTTTACGAGGCCTACCGCTCAACCATCGATCAGGAAGATGCAACCAAGAGCGTCTTTCCCAAGGGCTCCGATCTCATGGTTTTATTCGATCGCGTGGAGTGGCAGCCGAACGGGGAACCGGTAGTTCCGGGCAGCCTCCAGGTATGGAAGGAAATCTTCAACCAGAAAACTCCTTACAAAGTCGTTCACGAGTGGGGAAAGCGCGCCGACAACTGGAATAGCCCCGAACAACTGCTCGATGCACTGGTGGCCTGTTCACGCATCGAGACAGACAGCGGCCCGGTTCAGATCTATCTCATGCTCACCGAACTCGACAGCAGGCGCCCGGAGCGCATGCGCATCTCCGAAGGAACCACTCGCCTTCTCGCCGCCCGGTTTTCGCAGTTCAACAGCTGGTACCTGATATTTGCCGAATTTCCCGAGCTCAACGACACCTCGATCACCCGCTTCCTCAACGTGGCCGAATCCATCGACAAAATTTCCGGGCCCGCGCTACGCGGAAACGTCCTCGGCTCTTTTCAGGCCAACATAGGTCTCTGGCAGATTTTCGCCCGTCAGGGAGAGATTCCACCCGGCAAGATGAACACCTCGTGGCAGGGTATAGTTGACCCCTTCGCCAAAATTTCTTCTTCGGCCCAGTTGCTTGACGCCTCCCACACCTCCCTCGGCGAACTGTTAATCGCATCCACCGGCTCTGCAAACCGCTCCGAGGACGAGATCATAGACTTGCTCGCCGGTCCCCCTCAGGAAACAGCGGATGGCCGGAGGATGCATCGTGAAGTCGCCGATAAAATCCGCGCGGTTTTGGATGATCAGCGGCTGGCTTCGCTCGATACGCTCTTCGCCCTGAGCGACGGCCTCAACGCCATGGCACGCGGAGCCAAGCCGAACCAGGACCTTCTTCCGCTCGCCGCCGAGCTCCGCGAATTCGAGCTGCCCCGTCCCATCTTCACCGAGTCGGAAAAGATCGAGTGGGCTCCTCCCGTGTACAGCAGCCGCCACGCAGAGCTGCAGGTGAAAACCGACATGACGAAAATGATCAAGTCGCCCGGATCACCTGCGCAGCTCGAAGTCGCCCGCGGCCAGCTTGCGCCGTTCCTCAGAGATACGCTCGTCGGCTTGAACTACGCCTACTACGAGCCGCCCGGTGCGCAGGTTCTGCACAACAATCCGCTGTTCGTTCGGTCCCACGACTTCTCGGGTATCACCGTTATGAGTTCGGACCCCTACTTCTGGCATTCGCCTGAGTTATTCGGAGTCGGAGCGCCTGCGGGCGGCGGCGCCTATCTCATAGGCTCGCTGTCTGATCTGCCCTACGCGCTCGCCGAGATGGAAGAAGACTTCATCGTCCCGGAAAACGTCCAGGCCTTGATCTGGAAAGAAACTGTGCCGGACATGATGGTCAGCGCCGTCGTACCGCGCTGGTGGAACGTGAGTACCCACGAGCTTCATGCCGTCGCCCTCTATCAGCGCTCCGGCGAAGAAATACTGGCTGCTGCTGCTGGGAACCCACAGCTACGCACCAAAGCGCTCACCATTCTTTCCGATCGCATGGGGCCACAACGGCTGCAGCGCGTTCAGGAGTCGATGGAACCATCCAGCGCAAAGATTGCTGTCGCCCCTCGAATCATGCCGGCCGATACCTTCTATCTGGGCGCCGAATTTCACCAGAAATTCCCCGAAGAAGCTGCCTCCGTCGGACCCGCCAGCCACCAACTCGCCGACCTCTGCCGCAAATATCCCGCAGAGACCAGCCCCGAGCGCATATCGCGAGACTTCGGCACACCGCATCCGACGCTGGCTCGCAGTTACTCCAGCGAATTCCTGAATCTCAAGCAGCTTCCCGCCTTCGGAGGCTATTCCAGCCGCCTGTTTGGCGAATCGTGGGAGTCCAGCAATCTGTACTGGGCGCGTCTCGCCGACGAGATGGGTTATTCGCCCGTAATGCTGAACAGTCTGGTACCGGAGCTGACCCGCCGCATGACCGGAAAAATCTTCGCCACCGATCTTGAAGATTGGCCGGCACTGCTTCGCGCCATGCGTGAGACGGGTGATGAATTCAAGCAGGGCAAATTGGCGCCGGTTCCGGTAGCAAAAGTGGATCCCGGGCATTAGAGCTGAGCGAGGTGATGATGCGCGACGGCGGGTTTATGAAAACAAAATATCTCTCACTCTGCGGGTTGTTTCTGGTCTTCGTCTCCGGCGGAGGACACACCGCTGCATCCCAGCAGGACAGCTCACGCATTCGTGTGAACGTTGTGCTGGTGCAGCTTAATGTCGCCGTCACCGATCACAAGGGAAACTACATCAGCGGACTCCGTCCTCAGAACTTCGAGATCACTGAGGACAAGATCCCGGAAACAATCGCCACCTTCGAAGAAGGTGACGAACCCGGCATTGCTGCCGATACGCCGGATGCCCCTGTTAAAGCTCCGGAGCAGGCTTCAGTCGAGCCGCCGCCCGAGGCGGGCAATACCACTACATCGCAGCTGCAGCATCTTGGAGCAAATGTATTTGTGCTCTTCGATACCAGCAACTACATGTATCGGGGTTTCGTCTACGCGCAGGATGCAATCGCCGACTTTGTCCGTTCCCTCGAACCCGAATACAAGGTAGCCTTCTATTCCTACAGCCGCGATCTTTCCAAAGCTACGGCTCTCACTCCCGATCACACCCAGGTGTTGCGTGGCGTGCGCAGTACCGTTGCCGGAGACGATGCGGCTCTCTACAACTGCCTTCTTTTGACCGTAAAGGATGCCGCGCCATTGAAGGGCCGCAAGGCCATCGTCGTGTTCTCCAACGGCCCTGACAATGCCAGCTCCGTTCCTCCGGAAAACGTAGCCGAACTGGCGCAGTCGACGGGAACCATCATCTACATGATCAGCACTCAGGCGGCGGAGGGTGACCCGGTTTCCACAGCGGTGTTCGAACGCATGAGCAAAGCCACGGGCGGCAAGGCCTACTTCGCCAAGAACTGGAAAGATGAGAAGCAGGCCTTCTCTTCTGTGCGCGACGACCTGGCTCACCTTTATTCACTCAGCTACTACCCGCAGGCCAATCCCAATCGCGGCTGGCGCACCATCACTGTGAAACTCAACGGCAAGGATCTGCAGAAGTATCGCGTGCGCACCCGTGACGGCTACCGCCTCTCGCAACAGGCCCAAACCTTTTCGTCAGAGGCCGCGGCGACGCCCGATACAGGAGGCGAATCCTCTCCCAACTAGATGCACTTGTTGGACTGTCACAGCCGGGTTAGTTATCACAGGCGCTCACGAGAGAGCGTCCGAGTTTTTCACCCCAGGGTCGAATCCAACGCCTCGTTATCCCTCGTCCCCCGACGGCCCCGGCAACCTCGAGCCAGTCTTTCAGCACACCGAACGTTCTGATTCGATGCGATGGCACGAATGAGTTCAGTCAGGACCTTCCCAGTATCACCACTGGCTTCAAGATTGGGAGCACAGACGTGAAGCTCTATACCGGTGGTCAGGAGGTGGTTGTAGCGGAGGTGGTTGGAGGGAACATCTGAAGGTTCGTCCCGCTCCCGGCGACACGATCGACGAGTATGCGGGCCCCATCCATATCCGTAAGCATTGCTCTAAGACGTTCGTGAGCGACGGGGTATCCAATTGGATCACCATCTCTGACGTGCGTCACCGATAGGTCCGTCTCTAGCTACTAGTGAAAGTCATGCGACTGCACGTCAATCGCGCTGTCTGACAATGCCGTCAGGCGCATGGCTTTGACATGGATCACATTGTCCTGGTTCTGAAGTGGCCCCTCCACAATCAGAAACTTGCTCCGCACCACCAGCAATCGATCACGATCGTATAGATCCGGCGTAATGATCACATTGGCGATACCCGTTTCATCTTCCATGGAAAGAAAGATGAAACCCTTCGCCGTGCCAGGCCTTTGCCGTGCAATCACACAGCCTGCCGTGCGCACGTATTCGCCATCGCGGCAGTTACGTAATTCCTCTGCCGACAGAATTCGCCGGCGCTGTAGCTCAGTGCGGCGATAGTACATCGGATGCTTCCCCGTCGTCAGTCCGGTCCCTGCATAGTCCGCCACCAGCCGCTCTTCAATGTTCATTTGCACCAGGGGATGCATCTTCGACTCCTCCCGCAGCCACTCGCTCTTCTGCCGAAGCAGTGGCCCTTCTGGTTTGCCCGCACGCTGCACCTGCCACAGCGCATCGCGCCTGTGCGCAACCCCCTCAACCCAATTCAGCGCTCCGATGCCTGCCAGAAGCGTCAGGTCCTTTTTGTTGAGCACCGGAGCCCGCTGCGCCAGATCCTCTGCTGACCGGAACGGACCACCCTGCATTCGCGCACCTACGAGAGATTCCGCCGATTCCTTGCGCAAACCCTTTGCATAGCGAAGTCCCACGCGCATCGCTAACCTCCCGTCAGCCTCGCGTTCAACGGTGCACGGCCAATCTGATATCTGAATATCTATCGGCTTTACACGCAGCCCATGCCGTTGCGCATCCTTTACCAGCACCGCGGGCGAATAGAAGCCCATCGGCTGATTGTTCAGAATCGCGCACGTGAAAGCCGCGAGATACTTCACCTTGAAATAAGCAGATGCATACGCAATCAGCGCAAAGCTCGCAGCGTGTGATTCGGGAAAGCCATACAGCGCGAATGAGCTGATGTTCTGCACGATCTGACTCTGTGTTGCTGCATCAATTCCGTTTGCCGTCATCCCTGCGCGCAGCTTTCCTTCGAGATTCTTCATCCGCTCCCACGATCGCCGCATGCCCACTGCTCTGCGCAGTTCTTCAGCCTCAGCTCCGGAAAAATTCGCGACGATCATCGCCATGCGCAGAAGCTGCTCCTGAAACAGCGGAACCCCCAGCGTTCGTTTCAGCACCGGCTCCAGCAGAGGATGCGGATATGTCACCTCTTCCCTCCCCTGCCTTCGCCGCATGTACGGATGCATCATCTCCCCGACAATCGGCCCCGGCCGGATAATCGCCACCTGCACCACCAGGTCATAAAATTTCTTCGGGTTATTCCTGGGCAGCGACGCCATCTGCGCCCGGCTCTCAACCTGAAACATCCCCACCGTATCGGCCTTCTGCAGCGTCCGGTACACCTCCTCATCTTCCGGAAGCTGCGCCAGATCCACCACATCCCCGTAGTGCCGCGGAATCAGCTCCAGACAATCCTTCATTACAGCCATCATGCCCAGACCCAGCAGATCCACCTTGATGATCCCCAGGTCGGCGCAATCTTCCTTGTCCCACTGCACAACCGTGCGTCCCGGCATCGACGCGCGTTCCAGCGGCACGACACAGTTCAGCTGCCCCTGGCATATCACCATTCCTCCCGAATGCTGGCTCAGGTGCCGCGGCAGGTCCTGAATACGCATACAAAGCTCGAGATATTTCGCAATGCGCGGATGCTGAATATCGAACCCGGCATTTAAAAACGAATGCGCCATCGTATCCGTCTTGCCGCGCCACTCCCACTGCCCTGCCAAACTCGACAACCTGCCCAGCGAATCCTCATCGAAGCCGAGCGCCTTTCCCACCTCCCTCGCCGCCGACTTCTGACGATAACTGCTTACGTTCGCCGTCATCGCCGCACCCAGTTCGCCGTAGCGTTGATAAACATACTGGATCGCCTGTTCCCGCTTTTCCTCCGACGGCAGATCGAGATCGATATCCGGCCATTCTCCCCGGTTCTCATTCAGAAAGCGCTCGAAGAGCAGCTCCATCCCTACCGGATCGATCGCCGTAATCTCCAGTGCGTAGCACACTGCGGAATTCGCTGCGCTCCCGCGCCCCTGGATCAGAATGCCGTTGCGCTTGCAGTACTCGATGATGTCCCAGACGATGAGGAAATACCCTGCAAACCCCAGCTTCGCAATGAGCGCCAGTTCACTCTCGACCTGCTTCTTCGCTCGCTCCTGCAACGCCCGGTCGTTCTTCGGTCCATAGCGCCGCTGAACTCCTTCTGCAACGCGCTTGCGCAGAAAGCTGTCCATCGTCTCTCCATCTGGCACCGGATAACGCGGAAATTCGTAACCGAGATCGTTCAGTTCAAACTTCAACCTCCCCGACAGGCTCGCGGTATTCTCGACAGCGCCCGGTACATTGCGGAACAGCGCAGCCATCTCGCGTGCCGTCCTCAAATGCCTCTGGCTGTTCACCGCCAGCAGCCGCCCGGCTTGATCCAGCTCGACATGATGACGGATGGCCGTAAACAGATCCAGCACCTCGCGGTCATACGCCGTCGCATGCCTAACCCCATTTGTCGCAATTACAGGCACATTTAGCGATCGCGCAATACGAATCGCCGCCTGGTTACGCCACTCTTCCTCGCGTTCCTGATGGCGCTGCAGCTCAACATAGACGTTCTCTCTGCCAAAGATGCGAATCAGCCTGCGAACCATCTCGCATCCGGCTTCTTCTCCACCTCGAGAAAGTGCTGCCGCCAGCGGGCCCTCATCTCCCCCCGTCAGACAAATCAGCCCTTTCGCGTATTGCTCAAGGTCATCACACCTCGCCGCGCCATCGTTCTTTGTGCTTTCACGCATCTGGAACTGCGTTATCAGCCGGCACAGGTTTTGATATCCCTCTCGCGACTCGCACAGCAGCGGCAGTCTAGCCGGTTCTGCTTCATGTTGATGAGGCAACCACGCTGGAGGCATCATCCGAGGCCCGAAGCTCGACACAGCCACTTCCGCTCCGATATGCGCCCGCACATCGTTCCTCTTTGCGCTGTTATGGAAGCGCGCCGCTCCGTACACGCCGTTATGATCCAGCAGCGCCATGGCCGGCATCTCCAGCGCCACTGCGCGCTCGATCAAATCCTCCGGCTGCGACGCTCCCTGAAGAAAGCTGAACGCACTCGCTGCATGCAGTTCGATATACCCGCTAGTCATAGAGCCCCACCATCTGCCAGCGGTCGAGCATCAGATCGCGCACGAGACAACAGCACAGCATGCCGCCATCATTTGTTCGCGCTACCAGGTCCCACTGCTCGCATCCCCACAGAGTCGAACGCCACCACTCGCCGCCCACCATCCACGGACCATAGGCCATCTCTACGGCATAGCGACGATCGCGATAGATAAACATCTTCGGGCGCTCACTCTGCAGCGTTACAAATACTGCTTCCGCCGGGCGCAGTTGCCGCACAGCGGCATGAAGCAATTCACTGGCAGGCTCCGATGTCTCGGCCGTAGGAATCACAAACGGCTCCATCCGGAGGGCATCCGGACTGTGCGTATCGCGAAGCACTGCCCGTCCCACGCATTCATCGCCGACAATCGCACGAATGCGCGCCAGTGTGACATCCAGCCTTGCAGGTTCCGGCAGCTGCGGAGAAAACAGCCCCAGCTGCACCTTGCTCGTTTTTCCCGGCTCTGCCGTGAGTGTCAGCGCCAGAATTGCACCTTGCGGCGGATGCCCCTCCAGATCAAGATGGAGCAACTTGATCCAAAGCTGCTTATCATTTGACGGCAACGCAGGCCTCACAGTCCGCGAATACGTCACACCTTTCTCCAGCATTGATGTAACCGTGACGGATGCAATAGCCAGCACGCAGTCGCTTGCGCGCAGAATCAGCTGGTCCAGCATCACGCTGACGACAAACATCAGCGAATCCAGCAACTCCACCGGAGAATCCAGTTCTATCTGCTCCTCCAGCGTGAATGCCGGCTCGACCGGCTGAAACAGATGCGGCATCTCGCCGCGCGCTAATTGGCGAAGCTGTTTGCCTTCCTGCCCCAGGCGTGCAATCAGCTCCCGTTCAGGCAATGCCGCCAGCATGCCCAGTGTGCGAATCCCCCACAGATTGAACGTCTCTGCATGCTCTTCCGTCAGGTTAAGAACACCGACAGGCAGCGGTGCCAATGCCTGAGCCTCCTCTCCGACTGCAACCGCCTGCACAGCGGCTCGCGAAAACAGTCCCCGTGCCATTGCGATCGCAGCATGAAAGTTCGCGCTCACCACAACGTACGCCGTCACACCCAGCGCGCTCACGCGCTTCAGCAGGCGCTGCGCCAGCGACTCAGGATGCCCGAACAGCTTCTCTGTCCCGTCGATATCCACAACGCACAGAAACGAAGCATCGTCACTGCAATCCTCTACGCGCGGCGAGAACGTGCCCGCGCACTCTAGCAACACAATCTTCGCCGCTGCCTCTTCTTTCTCAGAGCGGGATAGAACCGTCACCCCTGAAAAAGTCTCCACCTCGACCGCCGTCATTCCGCGAGCCATGCCCCATTCGCGCGCTTTCGCATTCAGCGAGCACACTTGCTCGAGTGGCGGCTCGCCCTCCATCACCACCACAGGCTTGCCGCGCAGCTCCGGCCTCAACCGCAACAACGCCTGTGCAGGAAATTCCCTGGCATATACGCACGCGTACATCATCGCCGTCCTGCCCACGTCGTTCGCGTCTGCCAGTTCGCCGCGCTCACATTCTGCGGAGGCCTGCGCAGTGACACAACATTCGTCTGAGAATGCGCCTGGTGCTGCGCAAATCGCCTGCGCACAACCTCAACGCGATGCTCGATCCCGGTAAATACCGTCGCCTCGTCATTGAGTGCATTGCCTGCGTGAAAGCGCAGTTGCATCTCTCCGCTGCTCGTCGCGCAGGCATGTAGCGTAATCAACACAACGCTCGCCTGCGTCCTCTCAGCAGCCGCACGATAGCGAAACCAGGTCGCCAGTGGCACACGAGTCACATACTGCGCCGCGATGCTCGCCATATCCAGCACGATCGCGCTGAACCCGCCCGCCTGCAGCAACAGGTCTGTCACACGCAGAGCCTGTTCCATCCGCGACCACGGCTTCGCAGTCCGCATCCTCTGACCACTCTGCCTTGCTACATTCACCTGCAAATTCTGATCGAAGACTTCTTTCTCTCGGCGCACTCGACGTTGCGGTTCTGCGCACCGAGGCGCAACCGCATCCGCCTGCAACAGCTCGCTTACCGCCGTCGACATCCCCTTCACTTCGTTTCGAGGATGCGACCCGAAACCGCCGCCATGCAGCCCTTGCTTCACCGCAGGCGGCACCAGATACTTCTCCGGAAGCACGAACTGGCTCTGCGCAACCTGCGATGCAGCTCCCTTCTGTACCCCACAGCGAATCCAGAGCAGCCGTGCCAGATCCACTCCCGCAGCAGCAGCCGACTCGGGATGGAACATGTCAGACACATCCACCCATGCGCAAACACGGCCCGCCAGTGTCATGTGAGCAACAAAGGAGAGAACCACAGATGTGCGGCCGGACGATTCCTGACCGACCATTTCCGTGATCGCTCCCAGCGGCAATCCGCCATCGAGCAATGCATCAATTTCCCCAACACCCGTCGGCGCAACCGGCCGGATTACTCGAGGCTGAGGGCTGAGCGCTGATGGAATTCTGTCCGCTAAGGCAGCATTAATCTGGGCTCGTATCTGGGCTGGCAGGGTGGCGGCGGACATGATGTATTCGCCTTATATTCGCCTAGACGTACCGACCCCTGTCAATCGGCCACATGCCTCAATTACGGTGCAAATCCGCGCAAATCATTGGTTTTTAGATAGCAAAATGAGTGAAATTTTTCTTCGCGGAATCCATTCAGATGTTTGTGCACAAGTAGAAACTCAGTTGCCCCTACGTCCCTGCCAGCCCATACACATCCACCCTGCCATCGTAAGTCGGCACAAAGATCTTCCCCCCGCTTACCACCGGCACGTTGAACTTGGGATCGGTAAATGCAATGTTCCACTGCTGGCTATCCCACAGCACCTTCAACTGCGGCTTGCCGTCCGGCCCGGTGGCAAAGTTCTCCGGGTCGTAGCACAGGAAGCGCCCGGTAGTAATCTCAGCGTTGGCATCTCCATACGGAATCAGCGCCCACAGCAGCGCTGTTCCCGGCTTATCTGCATTTGCGGAAAGGCTCATGAAGCCGCCCGGCATGCCGCCCCCCGGTTTAGTCGAGTTCGCCGAAGCTACCTCGGCCCCCTCCGCCAGCAGAGTCAGAACACCCTTCGCATTCATCGACCACGCGCGCAGATGTGAATTCTCCCCCCAGCAAAACAGCATCAGTCCATGGACCGGGCTCATGTACTGCACTGAGGTCGAGTGCATGTGCCGCGTCTTGTTTTCGTAGATAAAGTCCAGCGTGCTCGAATCCTGCGGCGCATTGTCGATATTGGGGTTCGGCGTGTATGTGTACCACACCGGAGGCTGCACCAGCTTCGCGTAATTGGTCACCGCATGCGCAAAGTCCGCAGGCTTGGTCTTGCCCATGTCGTGGATATTCACCTCATAAGCAATACCGTCTTTGCCGCAGGCCAGCGCAATTCCGTATTCCGGAATCAGCGACAGTCCCGCCGAGCCAAGATCCTCGTCATCAAATCCCTCGCTTACCTCTTTCTGGTTTGGCTTGGTAATAGTCCTGTTCCCCGCGACCGCCGCACCCTCAAGGTCGTGGGCGCCCATGCCGTTAACCGGCATACTCGCATGCGCCACCGAGGGAGCACTGACGCCTGAGATCTTCGGCGCGAGCCTGCCGGCGCGGAAAGCGCTTGGTGCGGACTGCGTCGGGTCTTCCCCGATTCGTCCGGCGTCGCTGTATGGAGTCCACCAGTCCACAACAGCGAGCGTTCCCCTCTTTCCTGCTGGCGCAGGCGTGTACTTAACCTTGAAGACGGTCTCGCCCCAATCGGACACACCGTCGAAGCTTCCGTTCCCCGTCATGCCGTAGATGTAGCCATCCTTGTCGGCGCACAGCCCTCCGCCCGCCATCCAGATGCCGGCTCCATAGCCACCGCTCATCGCGAGGCTCGCAGAAATGCGATGGCTGGCCACGTCATAGGCGAAGATCCATCCTGCCGCACCACTCGTTGTCTCCAGCACCGAACCCGACGCGAAGAAGATCGTCTTCACGCCGTTCACGTGAGTCATCAGCAGCGAAGACCGTTGCTTGCGCATGGTACTGTCGAATTTCTGCACGGGAAGCCCATGCCCAGGAGCATATTCTTCCGCGGTCAGGCTAAGAGGCTCGTGCGCGCGACTGCCATCCTTCAGGTTAAGAACATGGATCTGGTGCATGCCCTTCTTCGGATCTCCATCCGGAGACGTCCACGCCACCCCATACCACCGCTGCGTATCCGGATCGATGACGCCCGTTGAAAGCACGCCCCAGTGATCGTTGATGGTGTGCATATCGATCGAGCTCCCGCCGTTGACCGGCACTGCCAGCTTCTGCACCCACAGAATGTCCGAGTCATTGGCGTCATAGCACCAGACGAGGTTGTTCATGGTGGAGACGACAGCAACGTCGCGCACCGTCCCGTCAACGACAGCAACTTTGGGCAGGATCAGAGTCTGCGACTCCGCACCGCGAGCATCCCCCTCCATGTAGAGCGAGAAATATTTCCGTATTCCTTTCGACGCGACATCCGCCTGCGTGAGAATCGTCTCATTTAGCGTCGCGCCGGTGCGGCTTGTGTCGTAGGCGCGAGTGAGCACCGGTGACATGATCCCGGAGCTGATCTGAGCATGGGCGATTGGCCTGGTGAGGCTGTAAGCTGCGGCGCCGGCGGAAAGCGATAGGAAGGTTCTGCGCTTCATTATCGACTCCTGAGAGTTGGTGGGTTAGCTTTCGTGACTTGCTTGGCGTGTTATTTGCGCGGATCCCGTGAGTCCCACTGCACGCAGTTGCTTGCGGGATTGTTCGTGTTGAGGCTTACGCAGGATGCAACACTGTGCTTCAGAACATTCTTGCCGCCGAAAGGCGCAAGGGTAGGCGGCCCTAGCGCGCCCAGCGCGGCACTGTCCCACGTCGCCGGGACCAGCGCGCCGTGCTTCATATTCATCACCAGCGGAGCCACAGCCGGGGTATCTTTTTGCGGATCGAAGCTGAGTGTCACCTGGTTTCCCTGCTTAACCCAATGCACATGCCAGGTCTGCGTCTCGCGCCCCACCCAGTTCTGCTGCACCAGGGCGGTGCCGTCCTCGGCGAATTGCACCATAACCACCCGGTGCACGTCCGCACTCATGCCGCCGCTGCCTGAATAGAAACCCTTCAGTTTGTCGGCATGAGCCGGACAGACAGCCAGAAAACAGGCCATGAGAGTGAGGACCGCCGGAAACCGGGTGCGCATGGTAGCAGCCATCCTACACAAAGAACCGTGAGTAGAAAACAGGTTCGAATCAGACTAAGTTTGTATGGTGGGCGGCCAGCCTCTCCAGAACCTGAGGAGCAATCTGCGAAACGCTGCCTGCGCCTAGCGTCAGAATCACGTCATTTGGCTCAGCCCGTTCAACCACTTTCGCAATCGCCCGCTCGCTCGTCGCCGCATACTCGACACCTTCCCGATGCATGGCCTCAACCAACGCCTGGGAATTCACGCCGTCAATAGGTTCTTCGCTCGCAGCGTAGATATCGAGCACCTCGACCGTGGAGGCGTCGTCGAATGCTGTAACAAACTCGTCGAACAAATCGCGTGTGCGCGTATAACGGTGCGGCTGGAAAATCACGTGGATGCGGCTATAGTTGCAATCCCGCGCCGCCCTTAGCGTCGCGCGAATCTCCGTGGGATGGTGCCCGTAGTCATCCACCACAGCAATCCCGTTCACGCACCCCTTCAGCTGGAACCTCCGGTCGACACCCCGGAAATTCTTCAGTCCCTGCGCAATCTCCTCGGGACTGATCTCCAGCTGTGTGGCAATGGCGACAGCAGCTGTAGCATTCAGGACGTTATGCGCCCCCGGCACATGCAGTTCAAAGGGACCGAAGACGCAGCCGTCGCAGGTTGCCACCTCGAAGTGCGACCGCACTCCTTCGGCAGCCGGCAGCATGCGCAGGACATAATCAGCCTGAGCATGAGTGCCATAGGTGAATACCTTGCGCTTCACCCGGGGTAGCACCGAGGCCAGCAACGGATCGTCGAGACAGGCCACGCACGCCCCATAGAACGGCACGCGATCCATGAACTCGACGAAGGCATTCTCCACATCGTCCATATCGCGATAGCAATCCATGTGCTCGCGATCGAGATTCGTCACCACCGCCAGAATCGGCGATAACTTCAGAAACGACCGGTCGCTCTCGTCGGCCTCGGCAACCAGATACTGCGACTTGCCCAGCCTCGCATTCGATCCCAGCGCATCCACGCGCCCGCCGACCACCACCGTCGGATCCAACCCTCCCGCCGCCAGCACCGTCGCAATC
>Ga0335073_10000419_pt1 | contig 54928 bp, 44 predicted proteins | sample Lox_Sample_22_FD_207093 | JGI IMG/M metagenome (GOLD analysis project Ga0335073, IMG submission 207093) | Soil microbial communities from Loxahatchee National Wildlife Refuge, Florida, United States - Lox_Sample_2.2 | ecosystem: Environmental > Terrestrial > Soil > Wetlands | place: USA... | reverse complement strand
CTCCCAGGTGGCGTTGACCCTGCGCGCCGTCGGCGGCCTCACCACCCAAGAGATCGCCGACGCCTTCTACGTGCCGGAGGCGACGATGGCGCAGCGGATCAGCCGGGCCAAGCGCACACTGGCCGGACCGCCCGCCCGCCGGCTGGACCAGCCCGGTGACCTCGCCGTCGTGCTGCGCGTGCTCTACCTCATCTACACGGCTGGGCACAGTGGCCCGCGGATGCAGACCCACCCGCCCGACCTGGCGCGCGAGGCGATCCGGCTCGCCCGCCAACTCACCCTCGCCACCGAGGAACCCGAGGCGCGCGGACTGCTCGCGCTGATGCTCCTCAACCACGCCCGCCTCCCGGCGCGGCTGGACTCAGAGGGTCGCATCGTCACGCTCGACCGGCAGGACCGCGGCCTGTGGGACACCCGCGAGATCGCCGAGGGCGTGCGCGTCCTGCAATCGGCTCTGGCTTCGCGTCGCCCCGGGCGCTACCAGATCGAGGCCGCCATCGCCGCCCTGCACGACGATGCGGCCAGCGCCGAGGAGACCGACTGGCCGCAGATCCTCGCCTGGTATGACGACCTCGTCGCCCTCACCGACGACCCAGTGCGCCGGGACCCGGCCGCCGTGCTCGGCCGTGCGGTCGCGGTCGGCCACGTCCTGGGTCCCGCGGCAGGGCTACTCGAGACCGATCGGTTGCGCGAGGTGCTCAGCGACCGCCACCGGTGGCATGCCGTTCGCGGCCACCTGCACGAGCTCGACGGCGACCTGCCCTCTGCCGCCACCGCGTACGCCGAGGCCGCCCGCCGCGCGACGAACGTCGCCGAGCGTGACCACATGATCCGTCAGGCCGCCCGCACGCGAGCGGCCGCGGTCACTGCTCGTCCTCAGGATCCGGGTCTTCGTCGAACTCGTCGTTGAGAAGCCGCGCGAGCTCCGAGTCCCAATCGATGAGTTCGAGCAGCAACGCCTTGACAACTGCGAGCTCGCCGTCCAGGACGAGAACGTCGTCTCGTAGCTGCTCACGGGCGCCGTCGCCAATGTCTACCGCGTGGCTCTCGAGTTGGTGCGCGACCTCCCCGATCGTTCCGCTCGCTTGGGTCAGAAGCCAACGCAGCGTCGGGAGCAGATCGCTTCCCGCGTCCTCGGCGCCCTCCGATCGGTCCAAGCTTTCTCGGTCTCCGAGCGCGTCCGGATGCCCCTGCTTGTGTACGGCGACTCGAATCTCGATGCCCACCGGTTCATCACCGGCGAGCGCGGAAAGCGTCTCGTCGCAGGCTCTCGCGAGCGCTTCACATGGTTTGTTGCGAAGCGCCGCACCAGCCTCTCGGTCGACGCCCCACCGGTCGCGGACGTAGGCCTCAAACGAAGGGTGGCTATGGCGGTAGAGGTGACGATCCCGGATCTCTGCCAGGGCATCATCGACTTGTACGTACGTCCCGACACCTTGCTCTGCGATCGCCTCAAGTCGACCGAGGTTCTCGACCTCGGCGGGTGTTAGTTTCTGTTCGGGGTTTGTGCTGCCTTCAGGGTTAGTGCTGCTCATCGGATCTACTGTCCCGTTTGGCGTTGCCTTCGCGTCGAGCGCGGAGCGCAGCGGCGTTTTGCTATGTGCATTACCTATCCCAGGGACGAGCGCGGGTTACGGCGGGCAATCGAGGACTTATGCAACTCCTAGGAAGCCCTTCCGCCCTAAGCTTTGGCTGCGATCGATGCTTGCGAGTGGGCTGAGGGAACGACTCGGGCTGGCGGCGGTGTCGGCCGCGTTGTTTGCGGCTGCTTTGAGCGGGATACCGGCGATCGCGGGTGCGCTCGCCGGCACACCTGACGGACACACGGGCGCGGATCCGTCGTCCGCGCTGACCGCGCGGCTAGCCGTGCTGCAGCGTCCCCAGACGCCGCCCGACCTGCTGCCACCCGGCGTAAAGCTGCCGGCGGAGGGCCAAGGGACGATCATCCCGTCTCTGACTCGGCTGGTTGCGACGCCCGCCGGCGCCAGTGTGTATCTCGCCGTCTTTACCCCCGCCCCTGGATCGCTGCCCCTGTGGAGCCCGAGCCTAGGCGACCAGGTCTCGCTCGTGTCCGTCACCGCCCACGGCGTGGAACTCACGGAGCCGGTGCCCGCCGTCGACCTGAGCAATGGCAAGAACGTGGCGATCGTTGGGCCGGGCCTTCAGGCCGGGGCCGATTACTACGTTGGGATCGTCCCCGATGGAGTGGCTCAAGTGAGGTGGACGTTCGCAAACCAGCAGGGCAAGCATCCCTACCTCGTATCCGCGCAGGCAACCAACAACGTTGTCGTGGCACCGTTTCATTCCGGCACCCCGTTCTTTGTGCGCGCCGCTTGGTACACGGCCGACGGAGCCGTCGTCCCGACCTCGGACAGCGCGTTGCTCGACGCAATCGCGGCGAGGCAGCGCATCGAGCGCGGACGCATCCTCCGCCGGGATAGCCGTATCCGCTACCGGCCGGCCGGCGCGCTGCTGGCAGCGTTTGCTGTCTTCAACGTCACGAGCCGGACGGGCGTGAAGGTCGGAGGGCTGACGCTCTCGCACCCGGCGTTGTCATCGCTCCCACTGGCGATCCTTGAAATCACCGGGCACGCCCGCAATCCCGGCTTTGATCCCGAACTCGATCCCAAGGACATCCGCCAGGCAACAACGCCCTCCGGCGTCAGCGCCTGGATCGTCCCGGGCGCACGAAGCCTCTGCGTCGCCATAGTCGACAAGCGCCGCTCCCCACTGGTTTCCGGGACCGGCGCCGGCATGGCATGCAGCCGAAATGTCGTCGCAGCCGTAGCAGAGGGCTCCGGGATCAGCAGCAACGGATGGCACTACGGCGTGCTCCCAAACACCAAGCCCACGCTGACGATCCGCACCGGACCGCACAGCCAGAAGACCATCCACCCGCCGGACGGCGTGTACATCTACCGGACCCGCGGCTAACAGCGCACCCGCGACACCGCCGTTGCTGGATTTGGGCGCACCACGGCCCCTCATCCAGCAACCGTGGTCGTTTATGGCTCATAGTGAGCACAAATCGACCACGCTAGGGGCCGCGGCCGCTGCGGTCGACGCCTTCTGGGCTAGGGCGGGTAGAAGCACACACGATGATGTTTGCGCGGATGCGTCATCGGCTGCGCGATCCACTGACGTGGGCGAGCGTGTCGCAACTCGGGAAGACGGTGATAGCGGCAGTGGTCGCGTGGGTTCTGGCCGTACGTGTGTTCCATCTGGGGCAGGCGTTCATGGCACCGTGGGCCGCGCTGCTGACGGTGCACGCGACCGTGTACGGAACCGTCAGGCGAGGATTGCAGCAAGCTGCGGCGAGCGTGCTCGGGGTGCTGATCGGATTCGCGGCGTGGGACCTCTTCGGGCTGGGCGCGATCTCACTCGGAGTGGCCGTGCTCGCGGGCCTGCTCGTTGGCTCGGTCCGCGGCGTTCGCGCCGACACGACGATCGCGGCGACTTCGGTGGTCGTGCTCACCACCGGCTACATCGACAAGAGCGGCATGCTGGCCGCACGGCTGGCGGACACGGGTATCGGGATTGTGGTCGGCCTGTCTGTGAACGTCATCGTCTGGCCGCCGCTGCGCGACCGGAGCGCCGCCAACCACATCGACGTCATCGATGACCGCGTCGGCGACTTGCTCACCGACATCGCCACGCAGATGCAGAAGGGAGCGAGCGCGGGTGACGTCGATGGCTGGATCGCCCGAACCGATGAACTCGACAACGACATCGACCATGCGTGGAGCGTCATCGAGGAGGCGCGCGAGAGCGGACGGCTGAACCCACGTCGAGCCGTACCGCAGCGTATGCAGGCGGCAGAGCGCTTCGTGCCGATCGTCAACCGGCTCGCGCAAGCGGTCGCCGAGACACGCAGCATGGCTCGCACGATCCGCATTGCGCGGGTGCCGCCACACGAGTGGGATCACGCTTTCCGCGAGCCCTGGTTGGACCTGCTTCACAGATCCGGCACCGCGGTGGTCGATGCCGACACCGCTGAAGTCAAGGCAGCGCGGGCGGAGCTAAGCGCCCTTGCCAGCCGACTGGCCGTCGACGAGCTCCACGACGACCTCTGGCCGGTGTACGGCGCTCTGCTGATCAACCTTCGCAACGTCCTCGACGCGCTCGACGCGGTCGCCGACGCACAGCCGGTGCGGGTCCCGTCGCCAACATTGGCCTAGCAGCCACCTTGACAGAACGCTCACAAAACTGATCGGAGGGGTCGGGTAGCTTCCGGCCCCTTGCCTGCGCTCCGTAGTTATTTCTCGGCGGGAGGCTTCCGCCCGCGCTTCACCCTGATCGACGTCGTCGTGCTGCTCGCCGTGCTCGTCCTCCTGTATTCCATCCTCCGAGTCGGCAGCGGCACGACCGCCTCGTTCTCGCCGTCGCGGCTAGAGCACGTCAGCACCGATGCGTCGCGCATTCCGTACGACGCGGCGCGGAGCCTGCTGCGGATGTTCGTGGCGCTGTTCTTCTCGTTCGTGTTCACGCTGATCTACGGCTACTCGGCCGCGCGCAGCCGCCGCGCCGAGAAGGTCCTGATCCCGATCCTCGACATCCTCCAGTCGGTCCCGGTGCTCGGGTTCCTCACGATCACGGTCGCCGTGTTCGTCGGCTTGTTCCCGGGAAACGAGCTGGGCTTGGAGCTGGCGTCGATCTTCGCGATCTTCACTGCGCAGGCGTGGAACATGACGTTCTCGTTCTACGCGTCGCTGAAGAGCCTGCCGCGCGAACTCGACGAACTGTCGCGTTCGCTGCGGCTGACGAAGTGGCAGCGGTTCTGGAAGATCGAGGTCGCGAACGGCGCGATCGGGCTGGTCTGGAACGGAATGATGAGCTTTGGCGGCGCCTGGTTCTTCCTGGTCGCCTCGGAGGCGATCACGCTCCACGGTCACAACTACTCGCTCCCGGGAATCGGCTCGTATGTCGGGGCCGCGATCGCCAAGAAACAGCTGGGCGCGGTCGGTCTTGCGATCGCGACGATGATCATCATGGTGCTGGCCGTCAACGTGCTGTTCTGGCGTCCGCTGGTGGCATGGACCGAGCGCTTTCGCTACGAGACGACCGAGGCGAGCGAGACTCAGCGTTCGTACCTGCTCGACATCGTCTCCCGCTCCACGTGGCCGCGCCTCGCGGCCGCCGCGTGGGCCAAGATCTCCGAGCCAATCAATCGGGCGATGCGCATCCTTGGGCGCGACGACGTGCACCAGCCCGTCTCGGCCCGTCGCCGGCGGGTCGGGGACATCATCTTCTGGGTCGTGATCGGAGGGCTGGTGGCGTATGGCCTCTACCACGGCCTCCACTACATCGCCACCGCGCCGGGTGTGGGGCTCGGCGAGATTCCACACTGCGTCGCACTCGGCGCCGCGACGTTTGCGCGGGTGGCTGTCCTGCTCGTGCTCGCGACGCTCGTGTGGGTTCCGATCGGCGTCTGGATCGGGCTGAACCCTCGCGTCGCCCGCCTTGCCCAGCCCCTCGTCCAGGTCCTCGCGAGCTTCCCGGCGAACTTCCTGTTCCCGTTCGCGACGCTGGCGTTCATCAAGTTTGGGATCAGCATCAACATCGGCGGGGTCCTGCTGATGGCCCTCGGCGCGCAGTGGTACATCCTGTTCAACGTGATCGCCGGCGCGTCCGCGATCCCGTCTGACCTCCGCGAGGCGATGCAGGTGCTCGGCGTGAGCGGCTGGCAACGCTGGAAGCGGCTGATCATGCCCGGCATCCTGTCCGCGTACGTCACCGGCGGCATCACCGCGGCGGGCGGAGCCTGGAACGCGTCGATCGTCGCCGAGGTCGTCAACTACGGCCACACCCGGCTCGCCGCGTACGGGCTCGGCGCATACATCGTGGATGCCACCGACAGCGGCAACAAGGCGAAGCTGATCTGCGGGATCGCTGTCATGGCCGTCTACGTGGTCGCGGTCAACCGCTTTTTCTGGCGGCGGCTGTACCGTCTGGCGGAGACGCGCTACTCGCTCTGAGGTCCGACTCGGGAGCCCGACATTTCCGGCATCGCAGAACCGCCTCCAGCGCGGCGTCCGGCGTCTCGCCGGCCGCTGGTCTCGGTCACCGATGTGACCAAGACGTTCGCTACCCGCGACGGCGGCGAGCTGCCCGTGCTCGAGGGGATCACGCTCGACGTGCGCGCAGACGAGATCGTTGCCCTGCTCGGAAAGTCGGGATCGGGAAAGTCGACGTTGCTGCGGTGCATCGCCGGACTCGTGCAGCCGTCGACCGGGACCGTGAGCTACAAGGGCAGGCCGTTGAAAGGAATCAATACGGGCGTCTCGCTCGTTTTCCAGACGTTCGCGCTGCTGCCGTGGCTGACCGTGCAGCAGAACGTTGAGCTCGGCCTCGAGGCGCAGGGGATCGAGCCCGAGGAACGATCCCAGCGCGCGCTGCGGGCGATCGACCTTATCGGCCTCGACGGGTTCGAGAGCGCGTTTCCGAAGGAGCTGTCAGGCGGGATGCGCCAGCGAGTTGGATTCGCCCGCGCGCTCGTGGTCGAGCCCGACCTGCTGCTGATGGACGAACCGTTCAGCGCGCTCGACGTTCTCACCGCCGAGAATCTCCGCACCGAGCTGCTCGAGCTGTGGCAGGCCGGCGAGTTCTCCGCCCAGGCGATCCTCATCGTCACCCACAACATCGAAGAGGCGGTGATCTTCGCCGACCGGGTGATCGTGCTCGGCACGAACCCGGGTCGCATCAGGGCAGAGCTCACGGTCGCGCTCGCGCGTCCCCGCGATCGCCACGACCCTCAGTTCGACGCGCTCGTCGACGAGATCTACGGGATCATGACCGAGCGCGCCGCCGCGGAGCCGGCCTCCGCCGACGAGCACGACGGTCCCCTCCAGGTGATGCTGCCGCACGCCACCACGGACGGGATCGCCGGACTCGCCGAGATCGTCGTCGCCGGAGGTGAGAGCGCCGACCTCGGGGACCTCGCGAGCCTGCTCGGCTTCGAGGTCGACGATCTGTTCCCGATCATCGACGCGCTCACGATGCTCGACTTCGCCACGGTTCAGGACGGCCGCCTGAGCCTCACCCCGACCGGCGAGCAGTTCGCCGGCGCGGATATCCAAGCGTCGAAGGAGATCTTCCGTGAGGCCGTGCTCGAACGCGTCCCGCTGGTGCGCAGGATCCACCGCGCGCTGCGCCACTCGACCGACGGCACCCTCCGCGAGGGCTTCTTCCTCGACCTCCTGCGAAACCACTACAGCGCCGACGAAGCTCGCGCCCAACTCGACACCGCGATCGACTGGGCGCGCTACGCGGAGCTGTTCGAGTACGACGCCGCCCGCGGCGAGATCACGCTCCCCGACTTCGCCGAGACCCAACGGTCCGATTAGGAGACGCTTAACAGACATACGCAGCCGCGGTCTGTAGCGTGCGCTGGCTGGCTGGGAGTCGCTCGGGTCATGCCGGTTCAGCTGCAAAGGAGACCGCAATGCCGATGACAAGGACCAGACGGTGGGCACGCATCTCGCTGGCCGTTGCCGGGGTCACCATGGGCTTGCTGGTCGCAGCCGCACCCGCGATGAGCTCGAGCGCCGCCACCTGGCACACGGGGGGCGGCGGTCCGGTCGTGGGCACCAGCGACGGGGCAGTTCGCGGACTCGGCAACGGCGCGGTCGATGAGTTTCTCGGCATCCCGTACGCCGCCCCGCCCGTCGGGGCGCTCCGCTGGCAGCCGCCTCAACCCGCCGCCCGCTGGGTCGGTATACGCGACGCGACGCAGTTCGGGCCGCACTGCGCGCAGTCGGCGTCACCGTTCGGCGAGGCCAGCACGTCGGAGAACTGCCTGTTCCTGAACGTGTTCACGCCGCGCTGGCAGCCGCGTTACCGGCACAGCCCCGTCATGGTGTGGATCCACGGCGGCGCGCTGGTCACCGGCGAAAGCGACGACTACCTCCCGACGAAGCTGGTGCGAGACGGCGTTACGGTGGTCACGATCAACTACCGGCTCGGTGCCCTCGGCTTCCTGGCGCATCCGGCCCTGGCCGACGCCAAGGGCCAGTCGGGTGACTACGGCCTCATGGACCAGCAGGCCGCGCTGCGGTGGGTGCAGCGAAACATCGCCGGCTTCGGGGGTGATCCGCGCAACGTAACCGTCTTTGGCGAGTCCGCCGGCGGTCTGTCCACGCTGTCACAGGTCGCGTCGCCGCAGGCCCGAGGATTGTTCGAAAAGGCGATCGTCGAGAGCGGCTCCTACGACCTGACGCAGGCGTCGCTGTCGAGCGCCGAGTCCGCCGGTGAGGCGTTCGCCACCGAGGTGGGGTGCGCCAGCCAGACCGCGGCCTGCCTGCGCAGCCTGCCGGTCTCGACCATCCTGGCCAGCCAGAACGCGGCCGGTTACACGCCGAACATCAACAGCGAGGTCCTGCCGGAGTCGCTGGGGACGGCCTTCGCCACCGGCAACTTCAACCGCGTCCCGATCATCAACGGCACGAACCGCGATGAGTGGCGGCTGTTCGTCGCGCTCGGCGAGCTCGAGGGCAACCCGGTCACGGCGGCGAATTACCAGAGCATGATCTCCTCCACGCTCGGGGTGCCGTCGGCGGTTGCCGCGATCATCGCCGCCGAGTACCCGCTGAGCGCGTTCCCCAGCCCTTCAGTTGCGCTGGGCGCGGTCGGCACCGATGCCATCTTCGCGTGCCCCGCGCTGAGCATCGACCAGTCCGTGTCGCGCTTTGTGCCGACGTTCGCCTACGAGTTCAACGACGAGAACGCACCGGAGAACTTTCTACCGCCGGTCAGCTTCCCCTACGGCGCGGCCCACGCGTCGGAGATCCAGTACCTGATGGAGTTGCCGAATGCCGCTTTTCCCGGCACGCTCTCGGCAGCGCAGCAGCGGCTGGCCACCACGATGAAGGGATACTGGACGAACTTCGCCAAGCGTGGATTCCCGGACTCGTTCGGGAGCCCATTCTGGCGACCCTTCCAGGACGGGACCCAGGTGATGCAGTCGCTGATACCGCCTGCACCCCAGGCCGAGACCGACTTCGCGACCACGCACAACTGCGCGTTCTGGGCCGGCGCGTAACTGGCGGGGCGTAAGCCGGCGACGTGTCGTATCGTCACTGACGCCGTTGCCTCGATTGCGTGCCTTTGTCCTTGCGATGTTCGCCGTCGCTTTAGTCGGCGTGCCGGCGCCCACGGCGAGAGCGGACGGGGATCCGGGCAGCGATGTGCTCGTCTACCAGAACCTGTTCGCGGGATCTCAGGTCGGTCTCGCGGTTCAGCAGCAGGTCCAGCTCGGGGCGTTGTTGAAGGCGGCCGCGGGCCGTGGGTTCCCGATCCGCGTCGCGATCATCGGTGGCACCCAGGATCTGGGTGCGGTCACCGAGTTGTGGCGGGAGCCGCGAACTTACGCACGGTTCCTGGGCTACGAGTTGTCGTTGGCGTACAAGCAGCGGCTCCTGGTCGTGATGCCGAACGGGTTCGGGTTCAACTGGCCGGGGCACTCTTCGGCCTCGGCCTACCGCGCGCTGGCCGGGATCTCGATCGGACCGGGCGCAACCGGGTTGTTCGACGCTACCGAGGCGGCAGTGGGCAAGCTGGCCGCCGCCGACGGCGTGAAGCTCCCGCATGGCGCGCTTACCGCGACAACGTCGGTCGCGCCTGCCGGGGCGGTGAGCCCCGGCCAGCAGCCCGCGGCGCCGCGGAGAACCACCGACGACGTGCTGGGGATCGTGGTGCTGGCGCTGGTGGCGATCGCCGGCGCGGGCTTCGCGGTCAGGTGGTTGGCGCGCCGGCGCGGCTGGGCCCGGCCGCGGTTCTCGGTCGATCTGCGGCTGAGGCTGCCCACCATCGCCCGGCTGGCGATTCCGGGCGGGGCGCTCGTGCTGATCGGGCTTGTCGCGGGCGCCGTGATTCTGGTGCGCTCGAATGCGCCGGCTCAGTCCCAGGCGGACGCGCTGGCCGCGAACCCATATCTGGACCCGGGCACCCCCGTCTCTCGCCCGGCTCCCGATTTCACGCTGTCCGACCAGTTCGGTCAGTCGGTCTCGCTGCACTCCTATCGCGGCAAGGTCGTGATCCTCGCGTTCAACGACTCCGAGTGCACGACGGTGTGCCCGCTCACGACGACCGCGATGCTCGACGCCAAGGCGATGCTCGGCAAAGCCGGCGCAAACGTCCAGTTGCTCGGCGTCGATGCCAACCCGGCCGCGCTCTCGCTCGAGGACGTGTGGTCCTACTCGGAGGTCCACGGAATGCTCCACTCGTGGCGCTTCCTGACCGGATCGCTCCCGCAGATGAAGCGGGTCTGGAAGGACTACGGGATCGAGGCGGCGATCGAGGCCGGCGAGATCACGCACACACCGGCGCTGTTCGTCATTGGCCCGAGCGGCCGCCTGTCGCGGCTCTACATGACCCAGATGTCGTACACCGCTGTGCCGCAACTCGGGCAGCTTCTGGCCCAGAGCGCCTCGGCCTTGTTGCCCGGCCGACCCGAGGTCCACGCCGACCTGTCCTACAACCGCATCGCGCCAACCGCGCCGACCGCGCCGGCTACGCTGGCCCGCTCCGGGGGTGGAACGGTCACGGTCGGTCCCGGCAAGTCCGCCAGGCTGTTCGTGTTCTTCGCGACCTGGGACCAGGAGACCAGCGGCCTCGCCGGCCAGCTGGATGCGCTCAACCGCTACCAGGCGATCGCGGCCCGGACGGGTCTGCCCAAGTTGACCGCCGTCGATGAGGCCAGCGTCGAGCCGAGCCTGAAGACCACCGCCGAGTTCCTCAAGCGGCTGCCGCGTCCGTTGTCATATCCCGTTGCTCTGGACGAGAGCGGAAAGCTCGCAGACGGCTACGAGGTGCTCGGGCTGCCGTGGTTCGTGCTCACCTCGTCAACCGGCCAGATTCTCTACTACCGCGAGGTGTCAACCGCCGGCTGGCCGACCACGAACGTCCTCGTCCGTTACGTCAAGGCGGCGCTCGCCCGCGTACGCGCGCCCTCCGGTCCCGCCGGCGTCGCTCAGGCGCTTGCCGGCTCGCCGCCACCACTCGCCTCGCTGCACCAACAGGCCGACCAGCTGCTCGGCAACCAGTCCGCGCTGGCCGAGCGCATCCGCGCGCTCCGGGGCTACCCGATCGTGATAAATGCGTGGGCGTCCTGGTGCGGCCCGTGCCGTTCGGAGTTCGGCCTGTTCGCCGCCGCATCCGCGAGTTACGGACGGCGGGTCGCGTTTCTCGGCGCCGACACCGACGACTCCGCCGCCGACGCGCACACGTTCCTGGCGGCTCATCCCGTGAGCTATCCGAGCTACCAGACGACCACTTCCGATCTGTCGTCGCTGGCCCCCATCCAAGGCCTTCCGACCACGATCTTCATCAGTCCCGCGGGCAAGGTCGTGTACGTGCACACCGGCCAATACGACTCCGAGGGCACGCTCGATCAGGACATCAGCAGTTACGCCCTCTCGGGATGACCCGTTGCGGGCGATTCCGCAGGCTCGCGCGGCCCGGTCATCTCGGCGCTGCGACGGAGAGGCGCTCCTCCACGGCTGGGACCAGCCGGAGTGCCTCGAGCAGCGCGGACTCGTCCTCCGGACCTAGCTCGCGCAACGGAAGCCGAGGCGCCCCGATGTCGAGACCCGTGAGGCGACAGGCAGCTTTGACTGCCGCCTGGTAGCTGAAGTTCGTCGGCTCGAGGATCAGCTCGAGCGTCGGCAGCATTGACCGCCATTCACCCAACGCGTCCTCGTACCTACCGTCAGTCCAGGCGGTGAACATACTCACCAGTGGTGCGCCGAGGAAGGTCCCGGCGCCGACTATGCAGCCAACCGCGCCAAGTTCGAGGCCGGGCAAGACAAACGCGTCGATTCCGGTCAGGACCTGAATGTCGTCGCTGTATCGCGTCAGTAGCTGGGTGAGGTGGAGAAAACTCCCGCTCGAGTTCTTCACGTATCGAACGTTCGGGATCTCCCGCCCGAGGCGAGCAATGAATTCCGGCGGTAAATCAACCCCGGTGGCTTCAGGGTGGTTGTAGGCAACAATCGGGATATCAATGCTCGACCCGATCGCCGCGTGGTATTCGAATGTCTCGTTGGCGCGGAGAGGATCGTAGTAAGGCGCGACCGGCATCACTGCCGCCGCGCCGCGACGCTCGGCATCCCGGGAAAGCTCAACCGCTTCAGCCGTCGACATCGCGCCGGTGTTGACGACTACCGGGACCCGGCCGGCCACATGCTCGAGCGTGATCGCGACGACCTGATGCCGTTCCGCAACCGTCATGGTGGCGAATTCGCCAGTCGAGGCACAGGCAACGATCCCGTGCACACCGTCATCGATCGTCCGATCCAGCAAGCGTCGCAGCGTTTCTTCGTCGACGGTTCGGCCACCTTCGACAAACGGCGTCGCCATCGCCGTGACGATCCCGTGAAGCGATTCCATGTCCCCTCCTACGGGTACAGCCCCAGGTCGTTACGTAATCTCGAACGCGAGTATGATATTTCAGAATACTAGTCTAAAGTCGTGCCAACGTCAAGCTAGGCACTGGCCGGCAAATCGCCGAGCCGCACGGGCCCACGCAATCTTGCTGATCCAAAGCATTGACAGCGAATATTTCAATCGCGTAGTGTCTATAAGGGGTGCCCGCTATGACCACCGCAGCTCTTACCGCCGAGCAACTCGCCCAGCTCCGCGCCGTCGCCGCGACCCTGATCCCAGGCAGTGACCTGTCGCCGGCCGCTGCGGAACTGACCGACCTGGACGAGCTGCTCGAGCGCGCCGCGGTAGCGCTGGGCTCGCAGCTCCCCGCCGTCCTTGCCGCATTGGCCACGCTGCCGGCGGAGGTGAGGTGGGAGGGAATGGCCGAGTTCGCGAGCGCCGATCCGGCCGCCTTCGAGCTGGTCTCGACGCTCGTCGCCGGGGCCTACTTCATGTCGACGACCGTCCTGAAGTCGATCGGCTACCCAACCGGTCCGCGCAGCGCGCCGCCCTTCGATCTCGCGGCGGACGAGCTTGCGACCGGAATCCTTGAACCCGTAATCGCCCGAGGCTCGGTGCTCCGCGCGGCGCCCCACGAATCTGTCAGCCGCTCCTCAACTGGCGAGCGCCCTTCCCCCGAAAAGGAAACGTAGCGAATGCCAACCGACAGCGAGGGGCGACCGTTGCCAGGTACCCCGCGGCCCCGCCGAAGCGAGCGATGGACTCGGGACAGCGGCGCTGACGGCTTCCTCCAGCGTTCCTCGCTGAAGGTCCAGGGACTGAGAGAGAAGGACTATGACCGCCCGGTCATCGGGATCTGCACGAACACGAGTGACTTCAATCGCTGTCACATGCACTTCGACGGCATGATCGGGGCGATTCGCGACACCGTTCTGCAGTCCGGCGGCCTTCCGCGCGTCTTCAACACGATGACGATGGGGGCCGACTCGACGTATCCGATCGGGCAGTCGTTCATGCACCGAAATCTGCTCGCGATGGAGATCGAGCAGACCGCGCTGACCTATGCGATTGACGCGTTGGTGTTCCTGGGCGCGTGCGACGAGACGCTGCCGGCGATGCTCATGGCGGCGGCTTCGGTCGATCTCCCATCGATTGTGCTGCCGGGCGGGCCGTCGTTCAGCGGTTATTGGCGGGGGCACGAAGTGGGGTCGGGCTACGATTGCTACCGAGCTTTCGACGCGCTCGGCCGTGGCGAGCTGACTGACGCGGACATCGAATCCCTTGAGCTTTCGCTCGAGCGGAGCCCCGGGCACTGCAGCACGATGGGCACAGCATCGACGATGGCCAGCCTGTGCGAGGCGCTCGGCATGGCCCCGGCGGGAAGCTCGGTTATCCCGGCCGTCGACTCGCGCCGGATCATGATGGCGCGGCAGGTCGGGGAGCACGTCGTGCGCCTGTTGCGCGACGACGTTCGCCCTTCGCAAATCATGACTTTGGAGGCGCTAGAGAACGCGATCCGGACACTCGCTGCGATCGACGGCTCGAGCAACGCGGTGATTCACCTGTTGGCCCTCGCCGGGCGTCTCGGCGTCGACCTGCCGCTGGAGCGGTTCGACGAGCTCTCGGTCGAGACCCCCGTGCTGGCGAACGTTCGACCTTCGGGCGACTACTACATGAACGACTTCTTCAACGCCGGCGGTGTCGCCGCGCTGCTGAAGGCACTCCGACCTCTCCTCCACGACGACGCGCTGACGGTAACCGGCGAAAGCCTCGGCGATGCCGTCGCGCGGGCGATCACCGAGGATCCGCGCGTGATCGGCACGCTCGTGGAGCCCGTCGCGCCGCCCCGTGGGATAGCGGTCCTGCGGGGGAACATCGCGCCCGACGGGGCGATCATCAGATTGGGGGTGGCGTCCTCTGACCTGCTCGTTCACCGGGGCCGCGCTGTCGTGTTCGAGAACAAGGCCGACCTCGAGGACAATCTCTACGACCCGGCCTTCGATATCCGCGCCGACGACGTGATCGTGCTGCGTGGCGAGGGCCCCAAGGGGTCGGTTGGCATGCCGGATTCAGGACGCATCCGCGTGCCGGACAAGCTGCTGAGAGAAGGGGTCACGGACATGGTCCGGGTCACCGACTCGCGGATGGGGGGAACCGTCAGCGGTACGGCCATCCTGCATGTGGCGCCCGAGTCCGCCGCCGGAGGCCCGCTCGGGCTGGTGCGCAGCGGCGACACGATCAGCCTCGACGTTCCCAATCGCCGGTTGAGCCTCGAGGTTGACCAGGACGAACTCGAGCGCCGCCGGACCGAGGCTCCGCCGTCATTCGCGGTCGGACCGGAGCGCGGCTTCGCGCGGCTCTATGTCGACGCGGTTACCCAGGCCGACACCGGCTGCGACTTCGGGTTCCTCCGTCTCGCCTCTCCCGCACTCGTCTATAGAGGCAAGAGTTGATGGTGTCGAGCGGCGACTCGAGCGCGACCGCAGCAACCCGGGTGACCGAGCTCGCATGTTTCCGGACGGCGTTCCCAGCCGAGGGCGGCACTTACCGCATGTCGGGTGGACGTGAGTACACGGAGTTCTCCTCAACCGTGGTCCGGGTGAGCACCGAGGACGGGACCCGTGGTTACGGCGAGGCCTCAACTATGGGCGGCGATTACCTCGACGGGTTCCTGGAGAGCACCGAGGCCACGGTTCGTAGGCTCGCCCCGCTCGTGCTCGACGCCGATCCGCTGCAAGCCGCGCCGCTTGTCCGCATGATGGATCGGACCCTCATCGGACACTTCCCCGGAAAGGCAGCGATCGACATCGCCATGTGGGACCTCCGGGGGCGTCTGCTCGGAGTGCCGGTCGCGACCCTGCTCGGTGGGATCGCGCAGACGACCGTACCGGCGTTCGCTGCGGTACCCCCGGGGGCGCCCGAGGAACGGATCGCCGAGGCCCGCCGGCTGGCCACGCGGGGTTACCTCCGCTGGCAGATCAAGGTTGGTGATGCGCCCGACCGAGACGTCGCGGACGTTCGCGCCATCCTCGAGACGGTCGGCGAGGGACGCCACTATCTCTCATGCGACGCCAACTGCGGCTGGACGACGGACGATGCGATGCGGTTTTCCCGCGCGGTCGCCGACCTCGAGACTTACCTGGAGCAGCCGTGCGCGTCGATTTCAGAGCTGGCGCTGGTCCGGGCCGCCACCGGCCGGCCGATCATCATCGACGAGGCCGCCAAGCAGCCGCGTGACCTTTTGGACGCGATCGCCCTTGGTTGTGTCGACGGGATCAACCTCAAGCCGGTCAGGGTCGGGGGCCTGACCAAAGCGGCGCTCATGCGCGACATCGCCCAGTCAGCCGGCCTGAAAATTGCCGTCGACGAGCCCATGGGCGGCATGCTCGCCTCCGCATGTGTCGCGCAGCTCGCCGCGACCGTCGACCCGAGGCTGCTACTCGCCAGTGCCTTCTTTGCCACGAACGAAGAGAGCTTCTTCGACGAGCGTTCCGAGGCGGAGGACGGGATGCCGACGTTCAGCCATGGCGAAATCAGCGTGCCGACCGGTCCTGGACACGGGGTGATCCCGGACGAACAGTCGCTCGGGGATCCCGTGTTCGTGGTCGATGCCGAAACCGTGTGACGACTATGTCGGACGACGTTGATGTTCTAGTCGTCGGGGCGGGGCCGTCCGGCTCGGTCGCGGCGCATACGCTGGCGACACGGGGCTTCTCGGTCAAGTGCCTGGAGCAGGGCGACTGGGTGAACCCGGGTGACATGCCGGGCGCCAAGCCCGAGTTCGAGCTCCTGACCCGATCTAGCTGGGCGTGGGATCCGAATGTCAGGGGTCGCGCCGAGGACTACCCGCTGAACAACGCCGAAGCCGACATTCCTCCAACGATGTTCGGGGCGGTCGGAGGATCGAGCGTGATCTTCGGCGCCCACTGGATGCGTCTACTGCCGTCGGATTTCCGCCTCCGGTCGCTTGACGGCATCTGCGATGACTGGCCAATCTCGTATGACGACGTCGAGCCTTTTTACCGGGAGGTCGACGCCTTCATCGGCGTCTCCGGTTTGGGTGGCGACCCCGCCTACCCGCCCACGGAGTTCCCGATGCCACCGATGCCGATGGGGCGCGCCGGGATGCAGGTAGCCACCGGCATGAACAAGCTTGGCTGGCACTGGTGGCCGGGGACCAATGCGATCCCATCGTGGCCGTACAAGCACATGGCGCAGTGTGTCCGCTGGGGCGTGTGCGAGCGCGGATGTCCCGCCGGCGCCAAGGCATCGTTCGACCTCGGCTACTGGCCGCACGCCACCCGAGCGGGCGCGGAGCTGGTGACCGGAGCCCGGGTCGCGCGCGTGACCGTCGACCGACGGGGTCTGGCGACCGGAGCGACCTGGTTCGACCGCCACGGAGGCGAGCACCAGACTCGAGCGAGCGCGGTGATTCTGGCCGCGAACGGCATTGGGACCCCACGGGTTCTGCTGATGTCCAATGACCACAACCCGGACGGCCTCGCCAACTCGTCCGGCGTCGTCGGTCGTAACTTGATGATGCATCCGGGCGCCGGGGCCATCGGCGTGTACGACGAAGAAATTCAAAGCTGGCATGGGCCGGCCGGGCAACTCATGTACTCACTCGAGTTTTACGAGACCGACGTCAGCCGCGGCTTCTATCGCGGATCGAAGTGGAACCTCATGCCGATTCCGGGTGTCCTCAACGTACTCGAGACATTCAAAGAGCGCCCGTTTGAGGAGCGCTGGGGATCACACCTCCACGAGCTTGCGCGCTACGCCGGGAAGGCGGTCGGCTGGTTCTCGAACATCGAGGATCTCCCCGAGCCGCATAACCGAGTCACTCTGGATCCGGACCTCCTCGACTCGACCGGCTTGCCATGCCCTCGGATCCATTACCGCTACAGCGAGAACACCAAGCGCAACTTGGAGTTCGCGAACGATCGGATGATGGAGTCCCATGAAGCTGCCGGGGCGGTCCACACATTCCTCGCCCCCAAGGTGCCATCCGGCCACCTGCTTGGCACTGCGCGTATGGGCAAAGACCCCGAAACGTCAGTCGTGGATTCCTTCGGGCGCAGCCACGACGTTCCCAACCTGTTCATCGTCGATGGGAGTGTGATGGTGACGTGCGGAGCCGTGAACCCGACCGCCACGATCGCCGCGCTCGCGTTGCGGTGTGCGAGGCACATCGCCGAGACCGCACGCGACCTGTCGTCGAACTAGTTGTGGCGAGGTACTAGAGACTCATCTGCGCAGGCGAGGCGCTGGCGAAGGCCTGCTTGACCGCGTCGAGGCGACGGACCATCTCCGTGCGCTCGACGTCTGCGGGCATGATGTACGGACGACGGACGTCTCCCACCTCCAGACCCTCATGCTGCAGCGCCGCCTTGCACAGAGCAACGTAGTTCGATGAGGTCTCGACGAAGCGGAGAAAGCTGTGTAGCGCCGGCCATGTCTGGTTGAGCTCGCCGTCGCCGTCCTGGCTGGAGGTGAGGTTGAATGTGCGTACGAGCTCGCTCGGAACGATATTTCCCGTTCCGAACAAGCACCCGCGAGCGCCGGCCATGCCGGCGAAGGCGATGAGCGAATCAAGCCCGACGTACACGGCAAAGTCGCTCGTGCGCGACCATGCGATCAGATCGCCGAGGAGGGTGACGTCACCCGAGCTGTCCTTGACCGCGGTTGCACGCGGCAGAGCCGCAAGCTCTTGGATCTGCTCGAGCGACAGCAGGCCGGAAGGTGGGGTGTTATAGATCATGATGGGCAGCGAAGTAGCTTCGTGAACATCCTCGTAGAAGGCGCGTCGCTCGAGCCAGCTGATCGGCTCCCCGAACGGAGACGCGACCATAAGCCCGCACGCCCCGGCCTCCTCCGCGTGCTTGCCCAGCCGGATCGAATCTCGCGTGGCGAGCGCTCCCGTCTGGACCAGAAAGGGCAGTCGACCGTCGAGTCGGTCTGCCACGGCCTCGGCGAGCACCAGGCGCTCATCGACACTCAGCGCACCGAACTCACCCGTCCCACCCCCGGCCAACACGGCGGCGACACCTGCGTCGATCTGTCGCTCGAGGAGGTCTCCCAAAACGTTCAGGTCAATATCGTCGCCGCGCAAGGGCGTCACCAGCGCGGTTATCAGGCCGGCAGGCCAAGCAACGGTAGTCATTTCACAACCTCCTCTCGCCTTAGCGATTTCAGTCGGGGATCCTCTGATGAGACGCGGTTTCAGATATGTGTCGTGCCGCGCGGAGCGCAAGGGCGGCAATCGTCGACGTCGGATTCATGGCACCGCTGGTGACCATCACGCTGCCATCGACGATGAACAGGTTGGGAACGTCATGGCATCTTCCGAAAGGGTCGACCACCGAGGTCGTGGGGTCCGTGCCCATCCGGGCCGTCCCGAGCAGGTGACCCGGACCGAACACCGGGTAGGCCTTCTCCGGGACATCCTCGGCGACCTCCGGCGCAAAAGACTGCGCGGCGCCAGAAACCACGAAGGTGTCAATCGCGCCTGCGGCCCGATGCGCTTCCTCGATCCGGCTGAGGGAGAACTTGACGCAACGCTTTACGCTCTCGCTGAGGCGGTACTCCACCCTGGGCGCTGGAAGGCCGCTCCCATCACTGAGGTCAGGAGCAAGGGTTACGCGATTCGACTCCTCCGGAAGGTCCTCCACGTTGGCAAACCAACTAAGCACGTGTCCGGCTCGGCGCGATAGGTCGTGCAACGCCCGGCCCCAGCGTTGCTCGAATGGTAGTTCGTTGTACAGATCAAGCACGCTAAGTACACCGGGAACCGGCATCAGATTCCACTTCGCGCCGCGGGGAAAGCCGCGGTTCTCATCGGTCTCGTAGAACTCGAGCGAGTAAATCGGCTCCCCGGCCGGCCCCGTATAGCTGCGAATCTCCTGATCGTAGACGCCCATCACGCCGCAGTTCGGATGCAACATCAAGTTGCGCCCGACCAGGCCAGAGGAGTTGGCGAGTCCGTCCGGGCTGGCTTCGTTGGACATCAGGAGAAGTCGGGGCGTTCCAATTCCGTTCGCCGCCAGCACAACCGCACTCGCGCGCGCGTGATGCTCACGCCCATCGGAATCAAGCCAGATCGCTCCGCTCGCGTATCCCCGGCTATCGACGGTGATGCGCGCGACGCGAGCCCCCGTCACCAGCTCCGCGCCCGCCCGGGTTGCGTGAGGCCAGTAGGCAAGATCGAATGATGCTTTCGCGCCGGCGGGACATCCGCGCTCGCAGACGCCCCAACGGACGCACTGCGCCATGTGCTTGTACGGCCACGAAGGAATCGCGTGGCATCCGGGCCACCAGTGCCACCCCAGGGTATTCATGCCTTTAGCGGCCCGGAGTCCAGCCCGGCCGAGGGGAAGGGGAGGGAGAGGGTACTCGTGTGGTGGACAAGCGGGATCGCCGCCGAGCCCGGACGCCCCAATGAACTTGTCGACCTCGGCGTAGAAGGGCTCGACATCCGAGTATTCGATCGGCCAGTCATCACCGATGCCGTCCAGGGTACGCACCCGAAAGTCAGACGGCAGGAGCCGGTGCCACTGAGCACCATAGATCAGGCTCGAGCCTCCGACGGCGTTGAAAAGGATCAGGTCGAGGTCCGAGTCGGCCACGTCGATCGGATAATCCTGCGGCGCCTGACGCTCGTTAGGACCCCAGGCCCAAGTCGTCCGCGCGAGGAGCTCGAACTCCGGCTTGCCGCCCGGGAAGTCGCTGGGGTTGACCCAGTCGCCTTGCTCGAGACAGAGAACGGAGAAGTTCTGCGAAGCCAGCGCGTGCGCGGCAACCGACCCAGACGGGCCAGCGCCGATGATAAGCACATCAGCGCGACGGCCCGGCACCGGCCCTAACTCCGCATCTTCGGGCTCTCTCGGACACCGACGGCGTTACTTCGCCAGCATCACGTGCTTGACGCGGGAGAAGTCGTCGAGTGAGTAGATCGAGCACTCCCGACCGATTCCAGACATGCCGAACCCGGTCCACGGCACTTCGCTTGACAGGATTAGGTGGGCGTTGACCCACACCGTCCCGTACTCGAGCGCCTCGGTCACGCGCAAGGCGCGGCGTGTGCTCTCGGTCCACACTGACGCCGAGAGCCCGTATCGCGAGTCATTGGCGCGCCTCAGCACCTCTTCTTCATCGTCGAACGTCTCGACGGTCACGACCGGCCCGAAGATCTCCACGCGTGTGACCTCCGCGCCTTCGGCGACGTTGGCCAGCACGGTCGGCTGGTAGAAGAAGCCTTCCTGCTCGGCCGGTGCGCCGCCGATCACGGCTGACGCTCCGTCGCGGATGGCGCCCTCGACGATGCCGTCCACGCGCCGCCGCTGGTTCTCGCTGATGAGAGGTCCGATGTCGAGTTGAGGGTCCTCGGCGCGGTCCGGGCCGGCCAGACGGAGTTCGGACGTGGCAAGGCGAAGCTTTTCGATCAGCTCCTCGCTGACTTTCTCGGCGCAGAGCACGCGCGTGGCCGCACCGCACTCCTGACCAGCGTTCCAAAAGCCCGCCGTGCGGATCGTGTCCACCGCCGCGTCGATGTCGGCATCCTCGAATACGATCACCGGGGCCTTCCCGCCGAGTTCGAGGTGGACGCGCTTCAGCGTCTCAGCGCCCTCGCGCGCCACGGTGACGCCGCTGTTGATCGACCCGGTCAACGAGATCGCATCCACACCCGGATGTTCCGCGAGCGACTGCCCCACGTCGGGACCGGTTCCGATCACGACGTTGAGCACGCCCGGCGGCAGGACGGCCTGGGCCATGTCTGCGAACACAACCGTGGTCAGCGGTGTGAGCTCGGAGGGTTTCAGAACGATGGTGTTTCCGGCAGCGAGGGCGGGCGCGATCTTGAACATGGCCGTGGTCAGCGGGTAGTTCCACGGAGTGATCGCGCCGACGACGCCGAGCGGCTCTCGTCGGATCATCGACACGTGGCCCTCCACGTACTCCTCGGCTGCCGGTGTCTGCACCGTCCGAACTGCGCCGGCGATGAACCGCACGAGGTCGCTGACTGTCGACATCTCGTCCCTGGCCATGGGGAGCGGCTTGCCAACGTTAAGTGACTCGAGCTCGGCCAATATGTCGGCATGCTCGTCGATGAGCGCCGCGAGCGCGAGCAGGTGGGTCGCACGCTGACCCGGCGTCTTACTCCTCCAGCCGGCCAACGCCCCGCGAGCCACCCTCACCGAGCGATGGACGTCCTCGCGCGTGCCTAGTGGAACTTCGACGATGAGTTCCCCGGTCGCCGGATTGAGGACCGGGTAGCGCTCAGCGTCGGCGCTGACCTCAAGGTGACCGTCGACTACGTGTCCGAAGTTCTGAGCTTGTAGGAAGGCGCTTAGGCTGTCACTCGGGAAGACGGTCACGGTGCTCATTGGGGGACCTCACAGGGACGGCGGTCGGATGTTTTGCGGCGCGGGCGCGCTCGCGCCCGGCCTGCGCCAATCGTGACGCGCGAAACATCTGTTGTCAACGGTTTGATCTCGCCTATTTGAGCGACTCTTGGGCGACCCCACAACCGGGCAAGCCACGGGCCCCTTGACAGCCCCGCTGCGTATTTGTAGTTTTGATCGCAAATGTTTGAAGGTGCGGAGAAGTCTGGCGGCACGCCGATGCCCACCCCTCGTCACATCGAACGCTCGCTAGAGCCTATTGCATAATCTTGCAGGGAAGCGCTATATTTAGGACGGCTTGAGGGGCTACATGGAGATACGTAGCGTGGTGCGAGACTGCTCTGCCGTGGGAACGGGTCCATCGCCGGTCTGTGGTCCGACGACTCTTCGCCATTCGAGCAGGCGCCGGCAAGCGGGTGGGCCATGGGATGCGCCGGCCTGATCGATCCTGAAACCCACCGCCCACCCAGCGCGGCGCTGAGAGCACGCTGCGGCTGTCTCGCCGCCGCCGAGCTCGTGTGACGCGGTCCTAGGGCTTTGCCACAGCTGCGCCTCATATTTGCCTTACCCCGGCAGGCGTGGGCAAGGTTCGAGCGATCTCCCCTAATCGACAGCTTCGGCTGGACGTGCTGGAACGTCGGTAACAGACAACATGCAGCCCCAGGAACAGGAGGAGCGAACGATGGACCGAAACGACTTCGACTTTGCCCTTGAGAGTGAGCTCTCGAGGCGGGCGTTCCTGGGTCGCGGTGCGCTCGGCGTCGGAGCACTGGGACTTGTCCTAGCCGGCTGTGGCAGCACCAGCAGCGGGAGCAGCACGGGGTCCTCAGCGGCCGCACAGACCTCTCGGGCGCTGTCATCCGGACCACCGACCGGAGGCACGCCGGTCAAGGGCGGCACCCTTCGCCTCGGGTTCATCACTGGCGGTCCCGCGGAGAGCATCAGCCTGCTCGACGCAGGCCTCGTCGGCACCGGCGACTTCACGCGGGCTTACGCGCTCTTCGACGGGCTCGTGATCCCGACCCCCGGGGGGACGGTCGGCCCCGCGCTGGCGACCTCGTGGGAGACCAACAGCGACGCCACGCTCTGGACCTTCCACCTCCGGCATGGCGTCGTCTTCCACAACGGCAAGTCTTTCGGTGCGGACGACGTCGTCTACACGATCCAGCACCTTTGGAACAACCCGAAGAACATCTATAACGTGGCGCTGGCCACGATGATCGACTTCGCGGGCGTCCGGAAGGTCGACAACTATACGGTCCAGGTGCCCCTGAAGCTCGGCATCGCTCAGTTCCCGTCGACGCTGTGCCTACCGCAGGCCTACATCGGCGCGGCGGGGACTACGAACTGGGGAGATGGAAACGGCACTGGGCCGTTCACCCTCGAGTCGTTCCATCCCGGGGTGCAGAGCGTGTTTGGACCCAACAAGAACTACTGGCAGGAAGGGTTGCCGTACGTCGCCTCGCTGGTCATCAACACCAGCTACACGACCGAGTCCGACCGCCTGAACGCCCTGCTCGCCGGTGATATCGACATCGTCCCAGGCGTCGATCCGGGGCTCGCGGCTGCGAACGCGAGCAACGGGACGATCGTGATCGGCAACCAGGCAGGACCGGGTTTTGTGGACCTCAACATGCGCTCAGACACGGGCGTATTTGCCGATCCACGGGTCCGGAAGGCGTTCCACCTCATCGCCGACCAGGCTCCCTATGTCACCGACGCCTTCAACGGCTACGCGACGATCGGTAACGACTGTCCTTGTAACACGGATCAGTTCCACGCCAGCGACCTGGTCAGCGTCCACGACCCCGAGCAAGCGAAGTCGATCCTCAAGTCCGCCGGGCACGAAAACCTGTCCATCACGTTGGCGACATCGCCGGTCGTGCCCGGATTGGTTCCGGTCGCGACCCTGTTCAAGCAGCAGGCACAGGCGGCTGGCGTGAACGTGTCTCTGCGCGTATACCCGACCTCTACGTACCTGACCCCCGCGACCGGGTTCTTCAAGCGCGAATTCGACATGGAGTTCTACACGACCGGATGTAATTCACTGGCTAGCTATTACGTGACATCGGCGATCAAGGGCGGAATCTATGACATGGCGCATTGGGGAGACGCATCCGCGACCTACGGCCCGAACAACACCTTGCTGTTCGACGCCCTGAAGGAGACGAATAACTCCCTTGCGGCGGAGAAGTGGCATGTGGTGCAGTCCTACGACCACACGCAGGGGGCCTGGATCATCCCGGCGAACACCAACTGGGTGGACGCCTACGCCAAGCACGTTCGCGGCGTTCAGACGACCTCCGTCCTGCTGTGCGGCAACTTCAATTTCGCTGGCGCCTGGCTCGGCTCATGAGCGGCGTGCGTTCGTGCGCCCGAGCGGCGCGACCGGCGGAGGCGGATTGACGAGGGCGGCGACGAGCGTCTCGGTGACAGCAGAATGTCTCTAGTGTCCGTTTCACCCGAGACGCCGGCGGGCGAAGCTCCGACTGCGGCGCCGTCGAGTCGGGCGCATCTTCGTCACCGGTTCCCGCTTACGTTCTACATCGTCCGCCGCGTTCTCGCCGGCGTGGTCACCGTGCTCATCGCCTCGGCCGTGATCTTCGCCGCGATCACACTCCTGCCGGGTAACGTGGTCCAGATCATACTCGGCCGGAACGCCAACCCGCAGAGTGTCTCAGCGATCGAGAATCAACTGAATCAGGGTCATCCCGCCTGGGATCGATACGTCCACTTCATGGGGAACCTGTTCTCGGGCCATCTGGGCTACTCGACAGCGGGCCTCGTCGAGGGGCAGAAGACATCGGTCGAGTCGATCATCGGCCCGGCGTTTGCTCATTCAGCCGTGCTCGCCGTGGCGACGCTCGTGCTGTTCATTCCGATGGTGATCGTGCTCGGGCTGGCGGCCGGGCTGAAGGCCGGCAGCGTACGCGATACGACGATCTCGGTGACCTCGCTGGCGATCAGCTCGCTGCCCGAGTTCCTTGTCGGAACGTTGCTGATCGTGCTGTTCTTCGATCGCCTCAGGCTGCTGCCGCCGGTAAGCAGCGTCCCCCCTGGCACGTCGCCGCTCTCCAACGTCAACATCCTCGTGCTCCCCGTCTTGACCCTGCTGCTGGTGAGCCTCGCGTTCGGCTCGAGAGTGCTGCGCGCCTGCGTGGCGGAGATTGTGTCCCAGGACTACGTCGTGCTCGCGGGAATACACGGCTACAGCCAGCGCCGGATCGTGTTCCGATACGTGCTGCCGAATGCGCTGCCCCCAACGGTCCAGCTGATCGCCCAGCAACTTCAGTACCTGATCGGGGGACTCGTCGTGGTCGAGAGCGTGTTCGCCTACCCGGGGATCGGCACCGCGCTTGTGAACGCGATCTCCGTGCATGACGTGCAAGTGGTAATGGTGGTGTCGATCCTCCTGGCAGCCTTTTACGTCATGATCAACGTCGTCGCCGACGTGGTGGCGATCCTGCTGGATCCGAGAGTGAGGACGACGATCTCGTGAGGTGGGGGACCGCCAGGCGCGTGTTGCGCCAGCCGACCGGAGCGGTTGGCGTCTTCATCCTGGTGGTGATCCTGCTTGTCGCCTTCCTCGGGCCGCTAGTGTCGCCGCACTCGCCGACGGAGACGCTGGGCCCGCCCAACTCGCCCCCGGGCGCTGGCTTTGCGCTGGGCACCGACTTTCTCGGCCGCGACGTGCTGTCCCGCCTGCTCAACGGTGGCCGGTCGGTCATCCTGATCGGCCTCTCCTCTACGCTGGTGGCCTACGTGATCGGGGTGCTGGCGGGGATGTACGCGGGCTACCGGTCCGGGGTCCGGGACATGCTCACGATGCGTACGGTCGACCTGCTGCTGGCCTTCCCCCCGCTCCTCGTTCTGCTCGTCTTGGTCGCCGGCGGCGGTGCGCACATCTGGGTGTTGATCGTGGGCGTTATCGCGGTGCAGGCTCCGGCGATCGCGCGGATCACCCGCACGGCTTCGCTCTCGGTTCGGCAGATGCCGTACGTAGAGGCCGCCCAGGCACGCGGCGACGGGACCGCGAGGATCTGGCGCGCGGACATCTTCCCGAACATCCTGCCGCCGTTGCTGGCCGACTTCGGCGTGCGGTTCTCGATCTCGATCATCCTGATCGCGAGCATGAACTACCTCGGCCTGGGCCTGCAGCCCCCCACGGCGGACTGGGCCCTGATGATGTCGGAGAACCGGGTCGGCATAACCCTGAATCCATGGGGAGTGCTGGCGCCGGCGATTGCCCTCGCGCTGCTGACGGTGGGCGTGAACCTGGTCGGCGACGCCTACCTCCGCGCGCTCACCCGATCGGTGCTGCCGCGCGGCACGCGGCGATCCCGCCTGCGGCGCCGGAGCAACGGCACCGCCGCCATCCTCGCCACCCTCCCGAGCTCCGGCGACGCAGCCTCGATCGACGACGAGGTCAGGTGAGCGTCGTGGCCGAGAGCGCCAGGCCCCCAGCGGTGACTCCGCGCGCTATCACACTCCAGGACCTACGCGTCGAGACGGCCGCCGGAATCCCGATCGTCGACGATGTCACTCTCGAGCTTGGCGAGGGCGAAGTCCTCGGGCTCGTCGGAGAATCCGGGAGCGGTAAGACGACGACGGCGCTATCCCTATTTGGGTTCACCTCGGCCGGCGCGCGGATCGCCCGCGGCACGCTGTCGCTGGCCGGACACGGTCAGTTCTCACTCAAGGATCCCCGCTCACTCAGCCGCCTGCGGGGGCACTATCTGAGCTACGTGCCCCAGTCGCCCGGCACCTCGCTGAACCCCGCGATGCGGATCGGGGCTTTGCTCAGAGACATGCAGACCCATCGCTCCGGCCGCGCTTCGTCGGCCAAGGGCGAGCTTGATGCTGAGCGCGCCATGATGCTCGAGACGGTGGGCCTGCCGACGACCAAGGAGTTCTTGCGCCGCTTCCCCCACCAGCTGTCGGGCGGTCAGCAGCAGCGGGTCTGCTGCGCGATCGCGCTGCTGTCTGGAGCCCGGCTCGTGGTTCTCGACGAGCCGACCACGGGGTTGGACGTGATCACCCAGGCTTCTGTGCTGGCGGAGCTGCGCCGGCTCCAGCGCGAACTGTCGGTGTCGATGGTCTACATCTCTCACGACCTGGCCGTTGTTGGCGATCTGGCGACCACGATCGCGGTCATGTACGCCGGCAGGGTCGTCGAGGTGGGGCCGGCCGAGCAGATCTTGACCCGCCCGGTGCATCCCTACACGCACGGCCTGCTTAGTTCGACCCCCGATCACCGGACGGCGGCGCTGGTCCAACCCATGCCCGGGGTCGCTCCCTCCCTGACCGACCGAACGGACACCTCGTGCTCGTTCGCGCCGCGCTGTACGAGGGTGACGGATGTCTGCCGGTCGAGCGTCCCCGACCTGAAGCCGATGACCGGACGGGACACCCGGGCCCGCTGCTTTCATCCGATCGAGGAGAAGTTCTCCGTCGAGCACCGCAACCTGCCGGCGCTCGAGCGGCGCGACGGCCAGCTCCTGGTCGTCAAGGATCTCACGGTCGAGTACGTCGTCCGCGGCGTGAAGTTCCTGGCCGCCAACAAGGTCAGCCTGTCGCTGACCAAGGGCGAGTGTCTGGCGGTGGTTGGGGAGTCTGGGAGCGGCAAGACCACGGTGGCGCGCGCGATCGCCGGCATCCAGTCGTACGCCGGTGAGGTTTTCCTAGATGGCACCCAGCTCGATCCCCGGGCCGCCAAGCGCACGAGCGAGCAGCGCCGGCTGCTTCAGATCGTGTTCCAGAACCCGACCCTTGCCCTGAACCCGAGGGAGGACGTGCGCGCCGCAATCAACCGGTCTCTGAGGCTGTGCCCGAAGGACCGGCGCAGGTCGGTCGACGAGCTGCTCGACCTCGTCCGCCTCCCTCGATCGCTGGCCGACAGCCTGCCCCGCGAGCTATCGGGCGGCGAGCGCCAGCGGGTCGCGATCTCCCGCGCCCTGGCCGCCGATCCCGAGGTGATCATCTGCGATGAGATCACCTCGGCCCTGGACGTCTCCGTTCAGGCCGCGATCCTCACGTTGCTGCGTAGCCTGCGCGAGGAGCTGGGCGTGTCGCTGCTGTTCATCACCCACGATCTCGGGGTGGTCGCGAACATCGCCAGCGAAGTGTTGGTAATCGAGCGGGGCGTCGTGTGCGAGACCGGCAGCGCGCGCGCCGTGCTCGATCATCCCCAAGCCGCCTACACGAAGATGCTGATGCAGGCCGCGCCCAGCCTGGCCGACGCCGGCGCGCCGCTCGACGACTCCGTCGCCGCGTCACAGACCCAGTAGTTACGACCTGGCGGCGGGGCCGACGCCGAGCGTGCCCACCTCGTCGTCGAGCTGCACGTCCTGTGGCGCGATGCCCAGCTCCAGCGAGCACATGAACGCCACGCCCGCCATGCAGACCGAGCCCTGGCAGCGTCCGCCGGTTGCCCGAGTCCGCTTACGAACGCCCGCGATCGAGCGCGCGGGGACTCGCATCCGGAGCGCGGCCCGGATCTCGGCTGCTGACACCTGCTCGCACGCGCACACGATCTGCCCGTAGGCGGCGTCGACGCTCGCCAAACCCGTGGGATCGGCCCTGAGGCCGAAGCGCGGAATCGGTGGCACCGAACTCAGCGCGGACTCGCGCTCCTGGGCCTGGAGTCCGGCCACGCGCAGCAGCTCGAACACGCGATCAGCGACCGCGGGAGAAGAGGAGACGCCGGTCGAGCGGATCCCCGTCGCGTGCACGAGGTTCCCGATCCGGCTGTCCACGCGCAGGCGGTAGATGTCATCGCTGGCGGGGCGTAGCGCGGCGAAGCTCTTGATCGCGTAGTCGGGCGATACGGTCGGGATCAGCTCCTGGGCGCGCGCGAACAGACGATCGACGGTCTCCCGGTCGGTGGATCGGTCGAAGCGATCCTCGCGGTCCTCGGCGGTGGGGCCGACGAGCGCCGAGCCGTTCGTCGTCGGCACCACGAACACACCCCTCGCCTCCGGCTTGGGGATCGGTGCGATCACGTGGTTCAGCCTTGACCCGAATGTCCGGTCGAGCACCCAGTACTGACCCCGTCGCGGCCACATCCGGCAGGGGTCGGCGCCGGCCAGGGCGTCGACGCCGTCGGCGAACAACCCCGCGGCGTTAACCACGAACCGGGCGCGGACGCTTCCCGTCGGCGTGTGCACCACGCGCACCCGTTCGCCGTCGAACTCGAAGCCGATCGCCGGCGAGCGGACCCGGATCTCCGCTCCGTTGCGCGCAGCGAGCTCCGCGTATCCGATGGTCAGTCGCATCGGGTCGATGATCCCCTCGTCGGGGACCCACAGCGCCCCCAAACACTCCGGGTTCAGCAGCGGCTCCATCTCGCGCGCCCGCCTGCTCGAGATCACCTCTGTGCGGACACTGTTGGCCGCGGCGTCGCGGTGGAGTTCGTTGACCCGCTCGAGATCGTGTTCGGTGTTCGCCACGACAAGCGCCCCGATCCGCCGGAAGGGCACGTCGAGCCGGGCGCACAGCGACTCCCAGCGGTGACTCGAGGCCACAATCATCTCAGCCTCGAGCGTCCCCGGGCTGGCGTCAAAGCCCGTGTCCGTCACACCTCCATTGCCCTTGCTCGCCCCTTCCGCGAGATCGCCCGCGGCCTCGAGCAGACAGATCTTTGCGGTGGTCGACGACAGCCGCGCGGCCACCGAAGCGCCGACCACGCCGCCGCCGACGATCGCAACGTCGACGTCGCTGCCAGCGTCTATGAATTCCCCGCTGTGTGCATGATGAAGCACGTCCTTGCTATATTTCGAAATCTAGTTGAGGCGCAAACCGAAGTCAAGCTTACGATTGGGGTCGTCTCGTGCCCGGACCTTTTCTCGCCCTCGCCTCCGCGCTGGCCGGCGGGTGCGGCGACTTTGTGGGCGGGACGACCTCGCGTCGCGTGGGCGTCGTGCGGTTCATGTTCTGGACCCAGTTGATTGGCGTGGTGATCGCGGCCGTGTGGGTGCTCGTGAGCGCCGAGCCCGTTCCGCCGGTGCGCATCATCGCCGCGGCGGCCGGTGCGGGCGTCGGACTGACGGTGGGCATCGCTGGACTCTTTCGGGCGATGGTGGTCGGCTCGGTCAGCATCGTCGCACCGATCACCGCCACCGGCGTCGCGCTGCCGGTCCTGGTCGGGATCGGTCGTGGCGAGCGGCCGAGCGCGTTCCAACTCCTCGGCATCCTCGCCGGCATCGGCGGCACGATGCTCGCGTCGCGGTCGTCCTCCGACGTCCACTGGCGGGTCGGCGAGCCGGGCGTGAAGCTCGCCTGCCTGGGTGCGCTTGGCACTGGCGTGTATCTGTGGCTGATGTCGCCGGCCAGTCGGTCTGGGATCGGGTGGGCGATGTTGATCGTGTGCGCCACACCGGTTTGCCTGCTGGCTGGCACCGTCATCGTCCGTCGTGCCTCGCTGCGTGCAACGCTCACGCGCCAGTCGGCCGCCGCGATGGTATCGGCGGCGGTTCTGACGTTCGTCTCGGTGACCCTGTACGCGTTCGCCACCCGGCACGGACAGCTCGCAATCGTGTCCGTGCTGGCCGCGCTCTACCCCGTGGTCACGGTACTGCTGGCACTCGCCGTGCTGGGCGAGCGCATATACGGCCTGCAGCGCATCGGCGTCGCCGTCGTGCTCGTCGGCGTCCTTCTGCTGTCCTCCTAAGCGCGCCGCCTCGTCCTGGATCGCGCCAGCGAGCGGGCGGTCACGGCGAGAACCAAGCACAAACCCACTGGAGCCAGGGCCCGGAGCAGCGCCGGCTGGACGAGATCGCGCGGCTCGAGTTCGATCTGAGATGGCCACGCGCCCATCGCGCCGTCGACGGTGACCCGGCCCCTGGCAACCGAGATACGTGTCAGCTCGAACGGAAACTCTCCGACAGGGGATGTCACTTTCATCTCAGTCTCCTACGAGGCGCTTTATCAGAGCTTGTGACGCCTGACGTGCGTGCATTTCCACCTCGTCGATCGTTGCATGTTCGGCAATGTGCTGGATGAACGTGGTCGACGGATTGTCCTCGATTGCACCGTCGACGTTCCGGAGCGGACGCAGCCGGGCCCCGAGCACGAGCGCGTCACAGAGGATTCGCTGTGTCGCGCCCTCGCGCTCGATCAGCACCTCTCCGACCCGTCCCTTCCCCGATACGACGGTCGGCGTCCAGCCGGCGTACCGATCACCCGACCCGGGAGCCAGCGCCGGGGCAGGCTCGTTTGGGAGGGTGACCGTGATCGCCCGGGTCCGCTGATGTGCGAGCTCGTCGAGCGTGCGCCTAGCCCAGTCGCCAGACCCGACCACGACCACGTTGCTGCCGATGCGCACGCCGGCTTCGAGCAGATGCACCGCCACCGGCGCGGGGAGCACCCCGGCAAGCCGAGCCACGCCCGCCAGGCGGAGCTCGGCAGCGGTCGAGGGCCTCGAGCCGCCCGCATAGACCAGGTGGTCCGCCGGCTCCCAACGGATCGCGCCCGGCGCGGCGACGAGCAACTGTTCCCCGGTCCAGCGCGTCCCGGTGGCGCCAAGCGCGAACTTGACGCCGGCCCGCTGAGCACTCCGGACGAGGTCACGGATGGCCCGGTGGTCGAATGGCAAGACGCCGCCGCATGCCGGCAGGCGATCGACGAGGAGCACGTCCGCCCCCGCGCTCAGTGCGTGAGCCGACGTGAGGCCGGCGACGCCAGCGCCGACTATGGCGACGCGCGTCATCCAGACGAACTCGAGTTGCCGTTGCCGCCCGCTCCGTTGAGGAACCGCATCGCGTCGTCGACGGCCGCACCGTCACGGATGACCGCGGCGAGCGCGCTGACAAGCGACTGGGGCTCCGGCGCCTGCCAGATCTTGCGGCCCATGGTGATCCCGCGGGCGCCGCCCGCCATCGCCCCGTGCACCATCGTGAGCACGTCGCGTACGGTCGGAGCCTTAGGCCCGCCGGCGATTAGCACCGGCACAGTGCTGTAACGCACGACCTCAGCGAACGACGTCGCGTCGCCCGTGTACCAGGTCTTGATCAGGTCGGCTCCCTCCTCGCACGCGGTGCGAACGGCGAGTCGCATGTCGGCGACCGTGTACGGCCCGTCGTACGGCTGCGAGTCAGGCCCACCAATCGGGAAAACCTCCGCCACGAATGGCATCCCGAGCGCAGAGCACTCGTCCGCGATCCGTCCAAGCGCAGGGAGCTGCCGGCTCTCGCCGGGTCCGCCGAGAAAGAACGTCGCGCAGACCGCGTCCGCCCCATTGCGCAGCGCCTGCTCCACCGATGCGAGCTCCAGCTCGTCCTCGGCCGCCGAGGTGATGCCGGTGCGGCCACTGATGCGCTGGATCCACGCGGCGGTGCCGCCGAACTGATCGATCGTCGCGCGCGCGAGTCCACGACGCATGATGAAGCCGTCGGCCCCGGCCGCCACGAGCGAGGCGACCGTAGCGCCCGGATCCTCAAGCTCGGCGTAGCTGGCTTCGATGCCGTGGTCCATGGGCACGATCAGCGAGGTCGCCGAATCGTGGGCGAACAGCCTCCGGAGGCGGGCACGCTTGCCTAGGTCAGTCATAGATGTCGATTCCTGTCTGTCGCTTGGGTGGTCAGTAGGCCGGCGGCCGGTCATTGGCCGCACCGATGTGTGCGTAGATGTCGTCATACCGTTGCCTGATCGCGCTGTAGCGCTCGTGTCGTGCCGGGTCGGGGTAGAAAGACTCTTGGTCGCCGAACATCGCCGCGACCGCCTCCTCGACAGTTCCAAACACGCCCGCCGCCATCCCGGCCAGCATCGCGGCTCCAAGTCCGGCGGCGCGAGTGATCCGCGGCACGCGTATCTCGATGCCGAGAATGTCGGCTTTGAGCTGGCTCCAGGTCGCACTCTCTGCCTCCCCGTCCACGACGGTGAGGTTGTCGATCGTGGACCCCGATGAGCGGAGCAGCTCCGCGGTCATCGCGTATTGGAAGGTGATTCCCTCGATCACGGCCCGCAGCAGGTGGCGCCGGGTGATCCCGCCGGTGATGCCGTGGAAGACACCCGTCGCGCGCGGGTCGTGGCGGGGCACCAGCGAGCCCTCGAGGTATGGATAGAACGACACGCCGCCGGCGCCGGCCTCGACCTCGTCGGCGAGCGAGATCAGATGCGTGTACGGATCTTCGCCGGCGGCTCGTGCGGCGGCGCTGAGATCTGGCACCAACTCGTCCCGGCACCAGCGCATCGAGGAGCCGGTACCGGTGATCGACGCCTCCCGAATCGCGACGTCGCGGACCACGTGGGGTGCAAGCTCCGTGAGTCCGGAAGGGTCGGGAACGCGAGCGTCACTGACGATCCGCCAGCAGCTTGCGGTTCCGGTCCCGGCGCAGAGGTCGCTGTCATGTATGGCGCCGCCGCCGAGCGCCGCGCCCGGGTCATCGCCGCCTCCGAATGCGAGACGGGTACCGGGTGCCAGCCCCAGCTCGCGCGCAACCTCGGGGGCGAGTGCGCCCCAAGCGTCAGCCGAGCGGGCCGCGACCGTGGGCAGAAGTGCTATGTCCATGTCGGCGGCAGCGCAGACCTCATCGGACCAGTCGAAGCTGCGGATGTCCAACAGCCCGCTTCGGCCAGGGGTCGAGGTGTCCGTGGTGATGTCCCCGGTCAGGCGGAACAGGACGTAGTCCTTGGGCATCAAGATGTGGCGCGCCCGCGCAAACACATCTGGGCGATGGCGGCTCAGCCACAACAGGCTGGCCAGCGTCGAGCCGGCATTCGGGTGCAGGCCGACCATGTCGAAGTAGCGCTGCACGCCGAACGTCTCGACAAAGCGCTCGATTTCTCCGACGCCGCGCTGATCTGTCCAGCTGAGAGCGGGCGCGAGCGGCTCGAGGTGCGCATCCAGGAGCACCGGTGGCTCGCGCTGAGCCACGATGGCAAGCGCGACGATGCTGCTTATCGGAACATCGGCGGCTTTGGCCACGCCGCGAATCGCCTTGACCACAGAGTCGTGGAAGTCGTTCGGGTCGTGCTCGGCCCAGCCCGGCCTCGGGTGAGACATCGGATAGTCGACCTTGACGACTCCCGCGAGCGCGCCGTCGGAGCCCACGAGCAGCGCCTTGGCGCTGCTCGTCCCGAGATCAACCCCCATCAGGTAGCAGTCAGACACGGCCGCGGTCCGGATCCTCGGCGACCATCAGAACACAATCCCGTTGACGATCGACAGCCAGCTCGCGGGGCGGCCGCTGTCGTTTCGAAAGCGATGCGGGTAGGCCCCGGAGTAGAGCGTGCAGGCGCCGGCATGCATCGGGTAGTCGTCTCCGTCGTACTCCAAGATCAGCTCGCCCTCGAGCACGTAGACGATGTCAAGTCCCTCGTGCGTGATCGTGTCGCGGAACGCCGCACCGGGAGCGAATTCAGCAGTGATCAATTCGAAGTCGAGCCCGGGCAGGCGAACCACGCGGTAGTCGATGCCATCGCCCCGGTCGACCTGGAGGCGATCGCCCTTGGCCACGAACTGCGGCGTCGAGCGGTTGCCAATGTATCCGAGCAACGAGCCGATGTCGTAGTTGAAGACCTGCGCGAGCCGGTTGACGCGCCCGAGCGAGATGTCGGACTGGTCCCGCTCGACCGCACTCAGAAAAGACACGGACAGCCCGGAGGCATCGGCGACGTCTTTCAGGCTCATGCCGTCGCGCAGTCGGAGATCGCGCAGAACGCGCCCGACCTTCGGCGTTCGACCGTCATCAGCAGCCTGGTTGCTCGCCGGAGCGCCCAACTGCGGCTGGCTCACCGCCGCGCCTTGACTTGACATATGGTGTTCACTAGCGTTACGAAATATAGCAACGCATACAAGATTATGCAAAGCGGGCTTGGGAGGTAAGCGCCGATGACAGACGACGCCGACGTCGTCGTTATCGGAGGCGGGGTTGTAGGTGCGGCGATCGCCTCCCGGTTGTCACTCACCAAAAACCGTGTGTGTCTGCTCGAGGCGACCGGCGACCTCGCCGAAGGTGCGAGCAAAGGCAACGGTGGGGTGGCCAACTCGGGCTTTGACACCGAGCCGGGAACCCTCGAGTCCGAGCTGATCACAGCCTCGTCTCGGCGTTGGGAGACGCTGACCGCGCAGTTGGACGTGCCCTTCCGGCGAATCGGTCTCCTGTCGGTGGCAAGCACCGACCGGGATTGCGCGCGGCTCGAGGAGCTCGCGGAGAAGGCGACGACGAACGGCGTGCAGACCGAGCTCGTGTCGGGACAGCGCGCGCGCGAACTCGAGCCGCTGGTGGGCCCTGGCTGCCGGCGCGCATTGTGGTCGCCGGAAGATGGGATCTTCGACCCGATGCGACTCACGATCGGCTATGCCGAGCTCGCCGCGCACAACGGGGCCGACATTCGAACTCGCTCCCCGGCGATCGGATTCGAGCGTGATGCGGATCGGATCACAGAGGTCCTGACCCCGACGGCCGTGATCCGCACCCGGTTCGTCGTCAATGCCACCGGCCTGTTCGCCGACGACATCGACGCGCTGGTCGGCGGCGACCGATGCAGGATGTGGCCCCGGCGCGGGCAGTGGTGGGTCCTGGATCGGGAGTTCGGGTCGAGGTTACGCCGTGTCGTCGCGCCGGTCCCCGGGCCCGAGGTGCGCGGCGTGTATGTGATCCCGACCACGAACGGCTCGGCGCTGGTCGGCCCGACGGCCGAGGACCGCGAGGATCGGTGGGACACGTCGACCGACTCGAAGGCGTGCGAGTTCGTCTTCGAGAAGGCGCAGGAGCTCGTCCCGTCCGTGTCGCCGGACAACGTGATCAAGAGCTTCGCGGCGCTGCGCCCCGCCAGCGACGATCTTTACCGGGTGCGGATCGACGGCGAGATTGTGAATCTCCTCCACGCCACCGGCATCCGCTCGACCGGCGTGTCCGCGTCTCCCGCGCTCGCCGATCTCGTACTACAACTCCTCAGCGAGGCGGGTCTCGATCCATCGCAGCGAGCCGGAGCCGTCACCCATGTTCCGGCGACACCCAGATTTGCGCTGGCGGCCGACCCGACCGCGCTCAACGAACTCGACCCACGGTACGGCCAGATCATCTGTGCCTGCGAGCACGTGTCGGCTGCAGAGATCGCGGCGTCGCTTCAGATGCGCGTCCCCGCGCGGTCGCTCGCGGGCGTACGCAAGCGCACCCGCGCGATGGGCGGCCGCTGTCAGGGCTCGGTCTGCACGGCTGGCGTGGCGTTCATCTGCTCGCTGCACATGGACCTGTCGCCTGAAGACGTCCCGGTGGACGACGGGACCGGCCTACTCGGCCTCGGCCGGATCTGAGCACGATCCGGGTGATATCCGTGGCGCCAGTGCGTAATCTTGAACGCGAGTGCTATATTTCGCAACGACGTGGATCTGTAGTTGGGGACGAGCAGGAGGATCGTGACGGACCGGGACCTAGAGGCCGACGTGGTGATCATCGGAGCAGGGGTGATCGGGGCGGCGATCGCGTTCGAGCTGTCAAAGCGCGGCTATCGGACCATCAACACGGACAAGCTGCCGGCATCGGGGTACGGTCCGACGAGCAACTCGTGTGCGATCGTGCGCGCGCACTACTCGTCGCGGGAGGGCGTCGCGATGGCCTACGAAGGATTCTCATACTGGCAGGGATGGTCCGACTACCTCGGCGTGACCGATGACGCTGGCACTGCGAGGTACGTGAACTCGGGCACGATCCTGCTCAAGAGCGCAACTGGGCACCACGAGAAAGTGCTGCGCCACTACCGCGAGCTCGGCGTCGAGTACGAGGAGTGGGGGCTGGACGAGCTCCGTACCCGGATGCCGATCTACGACGTGCGCGCCTTCTGGCCGCCTAAACGCCCAAGCGACAAGCGGTTCTGGGAGGAGCCCGAGGCTGAGCTCGACGGCGCGATCTTCACGCCGGGATCGGGCTACGTGAACGATCCGCAGCTGGCCACGCACAACCTTCAGCGGGCGGCGGAGTCCGAGGGAGCGAGATTCCTATTCAGGAGCGAGGTCGTCGCGATCCGGCGTGACAAGGACCGGGTTCGCGGCGTAACGCTCGCGAGCGGCCAGGAGATCGACGCCCCAATCGTCGTGAACGTCGCGGGCCCGCACTCGTTCGTGATCAACCGAATGGCGGGGGTGGAAGAGAGCATGAAGGTCAAGACGCGCGCGCTGAGACACGAGGTCCACCACGTCCCCGCGCCACCGGGTTTTGACTTCGAGGCGGACGGCATTCACACCTCCGATGGAGACATCGGCATCTACTTCCGGCCGGAATCCGGCAATCACATCCTCGTCGGCAGCGAAGACCCGGAGTGCGATCCCCGCGTGTGGGTCGAGCAACCCGATGAGTACGACCGCCAGGTCACCGAAGCACAATGGGAGGCGCAGGTGTACCGGCTCGCCCGCAGGATTCCGACGCTGCGAATCCCACATCAGCGCCGAGGCGTTGTGGACCTATACGACGTCTCCGACGACTGGATCCCGATTTACGACCGATCCGATCTCTCCGGCTTCTACATGGCGATCGGCACGAGCGGCAACCAGTTCAAGAATGCCCCGGTCGTCGGCCACGTGATGGCGGAACTGATTGAGCGCGTCGAGCAGGGCCACAATCACGACGGCGACCCGGTGCGCGTCACCTGCCGCTACACGGGCGCGTCACTTGATCTCAGCTTCTACTCGCGACTGCGGGAGATCAATCAGAACTCGAGCTACTCCGTCAACGGCTGAGCGGCACGACGTCACACAGCCCAGAGCGGATACAGGTTGCCCTGCGTGGGGTCGTGGAATTGGTTGTACTCGCCCTCGGAGGCGTAGCGCTCGGCACAGCGAGCCAGCGCTGAGGGGTCGAGAGTGATGCCGAGCCCGGGACCATCCGGGACGCCGATGACTCCGTTCTCGGGCTGGGGCGGTCCGCCCTCGGTCACGTCGTCGGTATGCCAGCGCAGCAGCGTCTGGCTCGGCTGTGAAATCCAGGACATCGCGCTTGCCACCTGGAGGTAAGCCGCGTTCGCGACGCCGGTGTCGGGACTGTAGAACCAGATATCCAAACCAAGCTCTCGGCAGGCGCCGACGAACGCGACCGTCCGCCGGATCCCTCCGAGCGCCGCGAGGTTCAGGCAAAACGCGTCGGGGACACCAAGCCGCGCCGCGCTCTTGAGCGATGGGTCGTGGGAAGAGAAGCTGATCCGTGTCGTCTCGCGCAGCCGCGCCATCTCCTCGAACGAGCCAACCGGGTCCTCGACCGAATCGACGTTGTAGCTCTCGAACCGGCGGAGCGCGTGTCGGGCCGCCGCGACCGTCCACCGCATATTCGCATCGACTCGGAGCAGGCAGTCATCACCGATCGCGGCGCGAACCTCGCGGATGATCGCGACCTCGGTCGATATGTCGTACACGCCCACCTTGCCCTCGAAGGCAGTCGATCCATGCTCCTCGGCCATCCGCGCGCAGTAGGCGGCGATCGTCGCGGGCCGGTCCTCGCCCCCGTGGCCGTTGTGCCGCAACCGCGGTGCGAAGTACTCCGTGAACGCGACCTGGTCGCGCACGCGCCCGCCCAGGAGACGGCCCACGGACCGGCCGGCGAGCTTGCCGGCGATGTCCCACAGCGCCATCTCGATGCCGCCAAACGCGTACTGCGCCGAGGAGTCCTCGGTGTTCTTGCTCACGCGAGCGGGTGGCAGCGCGCGGCGCTCACAGTCGGCCAGGTCTCTCGGGTCGGCGCCGATCAACTCCGGGGCGAGGTAGCGGTCGATCAATGCCGCGCTTCGTGCGGACGGCGCCTCGCCGATTCCCGTGATGCCCTCGCTGGTTTCGACCTCGATGATCGTCTTTGAAAATCCGGGATAGACACCGACGCTCCAGCGGTACGGCGCCTCCAGCGGGATGTTGACCGGCGTAGCGCGAATGGCGCGGATCTGCACGCTGCCGTCGCCTCGCCCGTCCGCTGTGGTGGTATAGGTATCGGCGGCGCTCAGCTCGCCGGACATCAGTAGATGATTCCGGTGACGATCGAGAGCCAGGCCGCAGGGCGGCCAGAGTCGTTGCGGAAGCGATGGGGATAGGCACCCGAATACATCGTGCAGTCGCCGCTGCGCATCGGGTAGTCGACGCCGTCGTACTCGAGCACCAGCTGTCCAGTGAGCACGTAGACGATGTCGAGCCCCTCGTGCGTGATCGCGTCGCGGAACTCCGTGTGCGGCTCGAACGAAGCACTGATCAGCTCGAAATTCAGACCGGGGAGCCGGAACACCCGATAGTCAATCCCTTCGCCCCGGTCGACCACGAGCCGATCCTGGTCCTGCAGGAACTGAGGCGTGGAGCGCTGGGCGGTATAACCGAGGAGCGAGCCGATGTCGTGACCGAATACCTCGGCCACCCGGTTCAGCCGTCCGATCGAGATGTCCGACTGGCCACGCTCGATCGCGCTCAGGAAAGAGACCGACAGCCCGGATCGATCCGCGACATCCTTCAGACTCATCTCGTGACGCTGCCGCAGGCTCCGGAGCACCCGCCCTACCTTCGGCAGGCCCTGCGCCTCCCCGTCTGCCGGCTCAGTCGAGACCGGTAATACCTGGTCCGGGGTAGTTGAGACACGCGTGGCGCGCGCGCGTTTAGCCGGTGGCTTTGCGCCAACCTTGACGTCACTCATAATGGTCCAAAATATAGCACGAATAGCCACTATATCGTCCTGGACCGACCGTTCTCAAGCCCGTGTCACGGAGGAATCCCTACCCGCCGGACCCCGACCTAGTGGCATTCGTGGCTAGTCCGAAATATAGTAACTTCATCCTGCGATGTGCAACCGGACTGGTCTCGCATGACCGTGGAGGATGGAATGCCGAGCGCGACGACTTACCCGACGCAGCCGTTCATCGACGGAGCGTTCGTCGATGCACGATCCGGTGAGACGTTCGACACGTACACGCCTGCCACCGGCCAGGTGCTGGCCAGCGTTGCCGCCTGCGGGCGCGAGGACGTCGATGTGGCCGTCCGTTCCGCCCGCGCGGCGTTCGAGCAGGGCTCCTGGCGGCGCATGGCGCCGGCCGAGCGCAAGGCGATCCTGCTCGCCTTCGCAGACGCGATCGAAGCCAATGCAGCCGAGATCGCGTACCTCGACGCGGTTGACGCCGGCAAGCCGATCGTCGACTGCGAGGGCATCGACCTGCCGGACACGATCAACACGCTGCGCTGGTACGCGGAGGCGGTCGACAAACTGTTCGGCCGTATCTCGCCCACCGGCGAGGAGAACCTCGCGCTGGTCACGCGTGAACCGGTCGGCGTCGTGGCCGCGGTGCTGCCGTGGAACTTCCCCGCCATGACGCTGGCCTGGAAGCTCGGACCCGCGCTCGCGGCCGGTAACTCGGTGGTCGTCAAGCCAGCCGAGCAAGCCCCGATGAGCACGCTCCGGATTGCCGAACTGGCCACCGAGGCCGGCGTACCGGAGGGCGTGCTCAACGTGATTCCAGGCCTGGGTGAGACGGCCGGCCGAGCGCTCGGGCTGCATATGGACGTAGACATGGCGACCTTCACGGGCTCCACCGAGGTGGGCCGCCATTTCCTCCGCTACTCGGCCGACAGCAATCTCAAGCGGATCGTGCTCGAGTGTGGCGGCAAAAGCCCCCAGATCGTGATGGCCGACGCGGTGAGTGAGCTCGACTACGTCGCTGATCAGCTCGCTAACGCGGCATTCTGGAACATGGGCGAGAACTGCACCTGCGGCTCGCGGGTGATCGTCGATGCCTCGATTCGCGATGAGGTCGTCGACGCGCTGGCCGCTTGCGCGGCCGGCTGGACGGTCGGCGATCCGCTTGACCGCTCGAGCCGGGTGGGACCGCTGATCGAGTCCTCGGCGCTGGAGCGCGTGCTTGGTTACATCGAGCAGGCTCAGGAGATGGGCGCGAACGTCGCGTATGGAGGCCGCCGGGTGCTCGAAAGCACGGGTGGCTGGTTCGTCGAGCCCACGATCCTCGACAACGTCACCCCTGAAATGCCAGTGGCGCGCGAGGAGGTGTTCGGCCCCGTGGTGTCGATCGTCGCGTTCGAGGACGAGCGTGACGCGGTCAGGATCGCCAATGACTCAACCTATGGCCTCGCGGCCTCAGTTTTCACCCACGATCTCGACCGGGCCCATCGGCTGGCCCGCGGGGTCCGGGCCGGGACGGTCGCCGTCAACTGCTACGGAGAGGGTGACATCTCAACGCCATTCGGCGGCTACAAGCAATCCGGCTTCGGTGGCCGTGATAAAGGCATCGACGCCTTTGACCAGTACACCGAGTTGAAGACCACATGGTTTGTGCTTCGGGGGCGGTCGCCGGTTAGTCAAGCAGGATGAAACCATCCTTCAAGGGATCGTCGTCATGAATGATGTGGTCCGTGTAGCCGGTGATCCAAGCTGGCCGCTCACCTCAGGAACGATCGCCGGGGTCCCGTCGATGTCCAGCTCTTGGAGGATGCGTCCGATGAACACGGAATCGAGGATCCCCTCATGCCGGTAGTCCTCGCCGACCCTGAGCTGGCGCTTGGCGTGGAGGACGGCAAGCCGCGCACAGGTTCCCGTCCCGCACGGGCATCGATCTAGGACGCCCCGCCCGATCTCAGATCCGATCCCCGCGTCGAGCGAGACGACGACGGTGTTGCGCCCGTCATTTTCCTTGGATCTTGCCGGTCCCCACCAGAGCAGCGATTCCAGGTGGTTGATCGCGTGGTTGGCTGGATGGACAACTCGGAGCTGCTCGCGAGCGGCTTTCTTCACCACTTCACCAACCCGCACGAGCTCCGCGGCGCTCTCGGGTTCGATCGCGAGCCCAACCGCTGCTGCCTCCGCAAGCACGTAGAACATTCCGCCATAGGCAACGTCGACAAGGAGAGGGCCTATCCCAGACACCTCAATCGTGGTGTCGAGATGAGTTGCGAACGCGGGCGCGTTGGCAAATGCAACATTGGTCACCCTGCCGTTTTTGCATCTGGCCCTCACCGCGACCAGGCCGGCTGGCGTATCGACATTGAGCAGGGTATCGGGCTCGGTCATCGTGACGGAGCCGGTCTCGAGCAAAGCCGTTACCACTGACATCAGGTTTCCACCCGACATCGCCGGGTAATACCGCGCCTGCTCCATGATCACCACGCCGAAGTCCGCTCGGGGATCCGGGCTCGGCAGGATCAGGTCCACGTTCGTCGTCCGGCTTGAACGCGGCTCGGTCAGCAGGAGCCTGCGGAAGGCATCGTAATTCTGTTCGAGGTAGCTCTTCTTCTCGAACATCGTCTGGCCGGGGATATCGAGCGCGCCCAGTCCGCCGATAACAACCCGGCAATGAGGCCCACCACAATGCGTTTCGACCGTTCGGATGACCTTCAACGTCGGGCTCCCAAGGTCGGGCTCCGTCTGCTTGACATCGAATATTTGGATTAGTAGATTAGCGTCGGTGACGCGAACAAAGGGGACTGCAGCGGGAAGTCCCGGCGGGGACGATACGGCAAGCATCACACCCGCCGATGACGACCCGCGCGACTACGCCGAGGTGTCGCATCGGCTCATGTTCGGCAACGTCTCCGCCGAAAGTCCGGTCGACGCCGTGGTGCGACGGTTACGAGCTGCGATCGCGCTCGGATTTCTCGCCGACGGCGCTCGCCTGCCCCGCGAGGCAGATCTGGCCCACCAGCTGGGTGTGACCGTGTTCGCCATGCGGGAGGCACTGGCTGCTTTACGAGATGAAGGGCTCATCGAGACCCGGCCGGGCAACCGGGGTGGAAGCTTCGTCCGTCCAGGGACCGACCGCAGTCTGCTCACGACGGGTGAGTTGCGACGGATGTCAGCCATCGAGCTCCGCGACCTCGGTGACTGGCGGCAAATGCTCACCTGTGTCTCGGCCGAACTCGCCGCACTGCGCGCCTCGGAATCGAACTGCCGGCACCTCCGAGAGTACGCAGATGACCTCGGATCCGCAGAGAGCGAGCTTGACGCACGGCGGGCACACGGGCGGTTCCACCTGGAGCTCGCCGCCGCCGCTCAATCGCGAAGAATGACCGAGGCGCAAATCGGCATGTACGAAGAGTTTGACTGGCTGTTTGGCCTCGCCCTGGCCGACCCAGCGTGGAGGAGGCGAAGCGCCGAAGAGCTCGCCGCGGTCGCCCACGCGGTCTCTGCTCACGACGCCGACGCCGCGAGTTCGGCCGCCAAGACTCACGCCGAGTCAACCGTCGCCGCCTTGAACGGCCTGCGGCTGGCCGCGATCGCTCGCGATGTCGGCGCCTCGCGAAGGAATCGTGCGACCCCTAAGCAGCTCGCGAGCGAGCTTGAGCGGGTCGTGGCCGAGGTCGGCGTAGCGCTCCGCGCCATCGCAGCGCGGGCTACCGAGATCATGTCGGGCCCGTTCACCGAAAGCGAGTTACGGACCGGACTCGCGAAAGTCGCCATGGCCGGGATAGCTGCTACCGACTTGGATTTGGATGGGCTCGGGTTTCACACCGAGCCCGGGCTTGTCCCGGGGCATGAGTATTGGATCGGCTGGTGGAAGCTGAGTCCTGAAGGCCCAGCCACCGATCGTGCCCACGCCATGGATCCACGGCGAGACGACTTCTATGACTACACGAGAATGGAGTTCTGGTCCGGAGCACGCGACACCGGAGAGCTTTATGCGCAAGGGCCGTATATCGACTACGGCGGGGCGAACGATTACATCGTCACGCTTGCGCTGCCCGCCTATGCGAACGGTGAGTTCCTCGGGAATGCCGGAGCGGACATCCGGGTCGCTGCCTTCGAGCGCCGGTTGGCTTCGTATCTCGCAGGCAGCGATCCCTGTGCCGCCATCAATTCCGAGCGCCGCATCGTCGTCGCCAACAGGGTTAACCACGCCGTCGGAGATGTTCTCGATCGAAACGATGACCGGCGGGTGTTTGACATCCCGGCGATCGGCTGGGCAGTAGTCAGCTAGCGATCAAGCCGGGTGCAACTCGGGCGGCTGCAGCTCGCTCTCGGCCAGGAACCAGGTGTCGCGAAGCGCGAAGTCTGCGCCGCAAGGATCGCGCGGATCGCGCGCGGGCTGATGCCATCCCGTGATCCGAGCACTCCCGGGGATGCTCGGCCAGACCGCCGGCGGGTCCCGATCTGAGTCAGTCCCTCGATCGGACCCGTAACGATCGTCGAGATCACCTTCTTGGGGACGTAATCCTCACCGACAGCGGCGAGGGTCGTGGCGGCCAGTATCGATCTCGGAGCACAAGGATCCCGGAGCCGCAGGCCTTCACCGGATGGGCGGTACTGGGCTCGAACCAGTGACCTCCTGCTTGTAAGGCAGGCGCTCTACCAGCTGAGCTAACCGCCCCGCGCGACGCCGATGGTACTGATGGGCGGCCGGCGGCCGGCGGGCCGGAGCCGCCAGCCCGTTCTTGGGGCCGCCGTTCGTTTCCAACAGTCGTGCTTGCCCACGCGGCGGCGCTAACTACATTGTCGAACGGGACCGGCCAAGCCGAACGAAGAGAGCATGACCCGATACCAGGCCGAGACTAGGGAAGAAGAAATCTCAGACAGCGTGGCTGAATCCGACGGCAACGCGGCGACGGCGATGGCGACTACCGACCGGAGCCCGATGCTCGAGATATCGAACGCGATGGTGCGGCTTTACAAGGAGGCGTTCGGGCGCGGGCCGACTAAGGCTCGGGCGCAATTCGCCGGGCAGGACACGCTGGTCGTGATCCTCGAATCGAGCCTGACCGTCGCCGAGCGCAACCTTGTCGCAATGGGAGAGCACCAGCGGCTCCGCGAGTCCCGGTTGTTCTTCCAATACGCGCTCGAAGATCAATTCCGCGGGATTGTCGAGCAGGCGCTCGGCCGCCGCACGCTGGCGTTCGTGAGCGGCATCGACGCCGTCCGGGATGTCGCGATGGAAATCTTCACCCTCGAGCCGTCGGATGCCGACGGATCGACTCCCAGCGAGCCATAATCCGGCTGCCAGCGAGCCCGCTAGGACTCGTGGTGCTGCGCGTGAAGCGCCTGAACCCGAATTGCTTCTCGGTGTAGTTGTGCCGCCCTGTGGTGGGTCTGCGCCTCGCGACGGTGCGAGCGCGCAGACTCCTCAGTGCTGGCCGCCTTCGCTTTGCGGGTGGCCTCGCGCTCGTGCGCGAGCGCTCGGGTCTCGCGTTGGCGCGCGCGCTCTTCGCGCGCCCTGGCGTCGCTCGCCAAGCCTTGATCGTTCATACTTTCCCTGTTTCCCTCGAGGCCGCACGGTAATCCCGATTTCGCCGCTCCGACACCGATGGTTTCCCCAGACCGAGTCCCACTGCTCGACGCCAAGCTCGAGCTGACCCCTCATTTACCGCCGGAGGAACGAGCCGAGCTGGCCAGCGTCGCGTTGCCGGTGGTCGACGTCTCCCGAGGGACCCTGGCGTTCGAGGCCATTCTCCAGAAGCACAACGCCTTCGCCGCGACCGTACTCGACGGAGTGCTCGTTCACGCGCTGCAGATCGGTGAGCATTCGGGCGTACAGCTCCTCGGGCCGGGAGACCTCCTCGTTGAGAGCAACACGAGCCCGCCTTCGTGGCTCGAGTCCGTCGAGTTTCGCGCGCCGGGTCCGGTGCGCCTGGCCGTTCTCGGCGAGGAGTTCCTCGCGGTGGCGCGACGCGCGCCACATGTGATTCCCGCCGTGTACGAATGCCTCGCCGATCAGATGCAGCGGCTGAATAGCCAACTTGTGATCTGCCAGCTTCCGCGCGTCGACGAGCGGGTTCTGGCGATCCTGTGGCTCCTGGCGGAGTCCTGGGGTCACGTGACGCCAGGCGGGGTCCGGCTTCCGATGACGATGACCCATGAGACGCTCGGCGCGCTGGTCGGCGCGCGTCGGCCGACCGTGACCTTGGCGCTGCGCAAGCTCAGTGAGAACGGATCGATCGTGCGCCAGGATTCCGGCTGGCTGCTGCTCGAGTCTCCGCCCGAGCCCGCCGGCAGCCCCAAGGAACTCGCCCCGGAATTATCGGGGATCACGCTTTCGCGCTTTGCCGCCGGACCCGATATGTCAGACCCCAGCATTCGCTTCGCGGGCCTCCGTGAAACGGTTCGCGAGCTCCGCGAGCAGCACGCCTACGACCGGCAGCAGACGAGCGAGCAGCTCAAGCGAATCCGGACGGCACGGGTGCGTATGAACGCGGCGCGCGCCCGGATCTCGCAGGATGCTCTTATGAGGCGACGTCCTCCATCATCATGATCACCCCGGCGACGTTGCCGTCGCCACCGCTACCGAGCGGCAAGAAGGTCACTCGGCAGGTGAACGGCTTTCCCCGGCGATTGGTCGCCTCGACCACGACTTCTTCGCGCTCTGTCTTTCCAGCAAGTGTGTCCTTGATCTGTTGACGCAGCTTCTCGATGGGCAGGCCGATGTCGAGTGCCATCAGATGCTCGTCTTCGGCCTCGGCGGCGGTCACTCCCCATAGCTCCCGGGCCTTCCCATTCCAGATCTGCACGCGCTGGTTGCGATCCAGCACGGCGACCGCGAGACCGATCGTGGTGAGGATCGTCTCCAGGAACGAATTGACATCGTTGAGCTCTTGCGTGCGGTGGCGGAGCTCTTCGTTCATCGTCTCGAGCTCTTCGTTCGACGATTGGAGCTCCTCGTTCATCGTCTCGAGTTCCTCGTTCGTCGACTGAAGCTCCTCGTTCGTCGTCTCGAGTTCCTCGTTCGTCGACTGAAGCTCCTCGTTCGTCGTCTCCAGCTCCTCGACCGTCGACTGAAGCTCCTCGTACGCCTGCTCCAGCTCCCGCTTTGATCCGGTCAGCTGATCCTGCAGCTTGTGGGACTCAGTGACGTCGATGTAGGTGATGCTCGTGCCCATCGGAACGCCGTCACTGGTCAGCGGTGTGAGACGAACGTCGAAGATCCTCTCGCTGTCGCCCGCTCGCCAATGGACGGCCTTGATTTCCGAGGGTCGGAAATCCCGCTCGAGGGAGTCGAGGTGGCTCCGGAGCTCGAGCGGTCGGTAGGACAGTTGGAGGTCCTGAATCGGCCGGCCGAAGTCGTTCAGGCCCAGGCCGAAGATCCTCCGCGCCGCGTCGTTCGCCATGATCATCACGCGATTGTGGTCGAGCACGATCTGGGCGCCGCCCGCGATGTCGAACGCGGCTTCGCGCAGGTTTTCAGCCTCAGACGGCGGATGGCTGCGCAGCCCATCGGCTGCCATCACGCGCACGCGATCGCGCAGCGTCGGCTTGATCACCTTCCGGAACACCCGGCGTTTGAGCTCTATCGGAGCGAACAGGTCCGTGTGCGTGATCAGCATCTCGGACTTGCCGAGCAGCAGGTACCCGTCATCGTCGAGCGCGAAGTGAAACCGCCGCAGGATCTGCGACTGCGTCTCCGCATTGAAATACATGAGCGTGTTACGGCACACGAGTAGGTCGATGCGGGAGATCGGCGCGTCCTGCACCAGGTCATTACGACCGAAGATCACAGACCGCCGAAGATCCTTGCGGAACACATAGCGCTGGTCGGTGCGCTCAAAGAAGCGCTCGAGCGCGTCGGGCGGCACGTCCTCGATCTGACGCGGTAAGTAGGCGCCGTGGCGGGCTTGCTCGAGAGCCTCCTCATCGATGTCGGTGGCGTAGATCTTCACGCGCTCGCGAAACGGGGCGTCACCCATTACGCTCGCGAGCACCATCGCCACGGTGTACGGCTCCTCACCTGACGCGCAACCGGCACACCACACGCGAAGCGGCGAGTCGGGCGCGCGCGTCGCCAGCAGCTGCGGGGCGACCTCTTCGCTGAGGTACTCCCAGGCTGGAGGATCGCGGAAGAAGCCCGTGGTGTTGATCAGCAGCGTGTTGAACAGCTCGGCGAACTCCTCGCCGTGGAGCTCGAGGTAGTCGACGTACTCGTCGTAGCGCTCGGCACCAACGGCGGCCATCCGCTTGGCGACCCGCCGCTGGATCGTGGATCGCTTGTAGCCGGTGAAATCAAAGCCGCGCGTTTCTTTGACGAACTCGAGCAACGCGTCGAGCGTCGTGTCTGCCCGCGGGCCATTCACGCGGCGCCCTCCTCGTCCGCGATGTGATCGTCCTCGTCGGTGTCGGACACACGTAGCAACGTCGTCCCGGCGGCTCCCGTGAGCGCTTGGCGCACGATCTCGGCCTGATCGGAGGCCGATTGCGACTGGCGACGGAACCGCCGCGCCGACCGGCTCTGGCCACGCTCTTCGGCCTGCTGGGCCATTCGCCCGAGCAGGGCGCTGCGGTCGGCGAGCGCCCGCAGCGCCGCCCACAACGCGCCCTCGACGCTGTCCGCCTGCGCATCGATCAGGGTGTCGGGCGAATAGCGATGCCCCACGCGGCACTCCCACTGCAACACACCGGCCTCTGCTCGCTCGGTGAGCACTCCTCCGCATTCCGGACAGACCGCGTTAACCGGCTCGCCCTCGGGCGGGTCGGGATCGGGATCGTCCGAGCCTCTACCTGGCGGCGGGTCCTCTCCCTTGACCATCGCTGCGATCGTATCCGCCACAAGCTCCGAAGGCACGATCGCGTCCACCGCCACATTCGCGATCGCGCTTGCCGGCATCCCGGCGTACATCGCCTCCCTCGGATCCTGCACGATCGTGGCGCCGCCGCTCGACTTGATCACGGCGAGGCCGGCCGACCCGTCGTCGCGGGTCCCGGACAGCACGACGCCGACGACGCGGCTGTCGAGCGCGGCAGCCGCCGAGCGGAAGAGGACATCGATCGCCGGCCGATGGCCGTTCTCGCGCGGTCCGGCCGTGAGTCGGACATGTCCGTCTTCGACCACGAGGTGGTGGTCCGGCGGGGCGACGAGAATGACCCCCCGGCGGAGCCGGTCACCGTCGCGAGCCGGCCGGCATGGCAGCGGTCCGGCCCGGCTCAGAATGTGCGCAAGCATGCTCGGGCTGCCTGGCGCGATGTGCAGCACGATGCAGATGGCGGCCCGCAGATCCGTCGGTAGACCCTTGACCACGCGTGACAGAACCTCGACGCCGCCCGCCGAAGCACCGATGACGACCAGGTCGCGCCGACCATCGGGATCCTCGTGGAGTCGATCCGCTTCCACAGGCGACAGCGTACGCTCAGTCGAGGGTCCGTACCACCCTTCGGGGAGGGCCTCCAGTCCCCAACACATGGACAGGCCGCGCGGTCATCTCACGCGAACAGCGCCTCCTGCGTGAAGCCGGGCGCACGCTCGATCTCGAGCATCCGCCGCTTCGTCGCGATTCCGCCGGGCGCCGAGAAACCGTGGAGCGCGCCGGTCGCGGCGAGCACGCGATGGCAGGGCACGATGATCGGAAACGGGTTCTGTGCGAGCGCGGCGCCGACCGCCTGCGCGGCGCGCGGCTCACGGATCGCCCGTGCAATGTCGCCGTAGGTGGCGGTGGCACCGGGCCCGATCTCCCGGGTGGCGGCGTAGACGCGGCGCCTGAACTCCTCAACGCCCCGCTCGTCGAGCACCACGAAACGCAGGTCGGATGACTGGCCGCGCAGCAACGACGCCATGCCGTCGATCGCCGCCCGCACTCGATCGGGCACGTCGGTCGACCCCTGAAGGGCCGAACCGTTCAGGCGCCGCTCCCGGGGCAGCGCCACGCCGGTGATGCCGACGTCGCTCCAGCCGACGCCACAGGTTCCGATTGCGGTCTCGAACAGCAGCATCCCGGACTCCGAGGCTAGCGATCCGCCCCGACGGCGAGAGACGCCGATGAATCTCGGCCGGCGAGCCCGTCTAAGCAGTGTGGACCGACACGCCGACCGCCGAAAGGAGCCGACCGTGACCTCCGATAGCCGAAGCCGCTGGATCGCCCTCGTCCTCTTGTGCATGGGCTCGCTCATGATCGTGCTGGACACGACGATCGTGAACGTGGCGCTGCCGTCAATCCGGGGTGACCTCCACTTCTCCCAGACGTCGCTGGCGTGGGTGGTGAACGCATACATGCTCACCTTCGGCGGCTTCCTGCTGCTTGGCGGGCGGCTCGGCGATCACTTCGGTCACCGCCGCCTGTTCATCGCCGGAATCCTGCTGTTCACGGTGGCGTCGCTCGCCTGTGGTCTCTCGACCGAAAAGGGATTCCTCGTCGCTGCCCGTGCGGTTCAGGGGTTCGGCGGCGCGATTGTCTCCGCCGTGTCGCTCTCGCTGATCGTGTCGCTGTTCGTCGAGCCCGCCGACCGAGCAAAGGCGATGGGCGTGTTCGGTTTCGTCGCGGCCGGCGGCGGCACGCTCGGTGTCCTCCTCGGCGGCGTGCTGACCGATCTGCTCGACTGGCACTGGATCTTCCTCGTCAACGTTCCGATCGGAATCGCCGTCGCCGTCCTCGCGCCCCGTGTTCTGCCGCCGAGCCGTGCAGCGCACGCAGGCGGGCGTCTCGACGCCGCGGGCGCGGTGATCGTGACCGCCGGGCTGATGCTCGCCGTGTACGCGATCGTGAACGGAAACCAGGCTGGATGGCTGTCGGGACAAACGGTTGGTTTGCTGGCCGGTGCGGTCGCGCTCCTGGCCGCGTTCCTGGCGGTGGAGTCCCGCGTGCGCTCACCGTTGATGCCGCTCAGCCTGTTCCGACGCCGGAACCTCGCTACCGCCAATGTGGTCGGGATCCTGTGGGCCGCGGCGATGTTCGCGTGGTTCTTTCTATCGGCGCTGTATCTGCAACTCGTGCTCGGCTACAGCCCGCTTCAGGTCGGGCTGGCGTTCCTGCCCGCGAACCTGATCATGGCCACCCTGTCGCTGGGTCTGTCGGCGAGGCTCGTGATGCGGTACGGCATCAAGCCGCCTCTGGTCGGCGGGCTCACGCTCGCCGCCGTCGGCCTCGCGCTGCTGGCACGCGCGCCGGTACACGGGCACTATCTGGTCAACCTGCTGCCGAGCATGGTCCTGCTCGGATTTGGTGCCGGCGCGGCCTTCAATCCGCTCCTGCTGGCGGCGATGGGTGATGTAGAGCCGGGCGAGGCCGGCCTCGCCTCGGGGATCGTCAACACCTCGTTCATGATGGGAGGAGCGCTCGGGCTCGCAGTGCTCGCGAGCGTCGCGGCCTCCCGCACGACCCACCTCCTCTCGACCGGCGCCAGCCATGCGAGCGCGCTCGTGGGCGGTTACCACGTCGCGTTCATCATCGGCGCAGCGTTCGCCGCCGTGGCCGCCGTCGTGAGCGCGCAGATGCTCCGTGCGCCTGCGATCGAGGCCGCCCACGAGGCCGCGAGCGGGGCCTCTTCGCGCGAGCCGGCGCTCGCCAACGCGAACATGTAACCGGGAATCGGGAGATGGACGCGCGTCCGCAGCCGGGGCGCCCGTCTCAAGGTCGGCGCACCGGGCCCCGAAAGGCCCACCATGAGGCTGATTCGGCCGCGCTTTCCCGTGCTCGGGCTCCTGGCACGTTCAGCGGTGATCCCTGCGGTCCTGCTCGCCACCAGCAATATGGCGATGGTGATGTTCGCGCCGGCCGTGCACATGGCCGTGGTGGGCGTCGCCGGCGTCCTGGCGGCGACGTCGGCGGTCACGATGTCGGTCATCGCCTCGCGCCGGAATGATGGGCGGGCGGTATGGATCGGCATGGCGTTCTCGGTCATCGCCACGATGCTGCTGATCCACGGCCTGGCGACGCCCGGGATGATCGTGCCCGCCAACGGCCTCGTACAGATCGCGGGCGCACTCAACCTGCCCATCTGCGGGACCATCCTGGCAGCCTCCGGGTTGCCGATCTTGCGCCGGCCACGCCGCGTCAAGCTGCTGCTGGCCATCCAGTTCCTGGTGGTCGCCGCGCTCGCGGCCGCCGGGGCGGTGGCGCTGGTGCATGCGCGCTCGATTCCGCTGGTGCCGAATCCGTCGACGGTCACCGCCAACTTGATCTTCGTCGCCGGCGCAGTACCGCTGGCGCTGCTGGCGTGGCGCGCCGCCCGCACCTATCTCCTCACCCGGCGCCTTCCTGACCTGATCGTGGTCGAGGGCGTCGTCTGGCTGATCGCCGCGCAGTACGGCCTGCTCAACTTCACGATGTCGGACGGCGCATGGTGGCTGTCTCACCTGCTCGAGGTCGCAGGGATCGGGATGGTCGGCATCCCGGTCGCGCTCGACCTCCGGCACGCGGTCGCCTCGCGCCCGCTCGTCGGCGACCTCCGCGCCGCCGACCTCGTCGAGCACGAGGAAGCGTTCCTCGGCGGCCGCGTTCGCGCCCTGCTGGTCAGGCTGGGCGAGAAGGACCCGTCCACCGAGGGACACACCCGACGGGTCGCGACACTGGCGGTCGCCATCGGCGAGCATCTCGGCCTGCCGGAGGGACGGCTGCGCCAGCTCGCGCTGGGCGGCCTGCTCCACGACGTCGGCAAGCTGTCGGTGCCGAACGAGATCCTGGGCAAGCCCGGGCGGCTCACTGACGACGAGTTCGACGAGATCCGTCGCCACCCCGGCGCCGGTCGCGAGCTTCTCGCCGAGTTGGGTGGGTTCTCGCCGCTCGTCCTCGACCTGGTCGAGAGTCATCACGAGCGCCTCGACGGCAACGGCTACCCCAACCGCCGTCCCGCCGGCGAGCTCGATCTCGCGGTTCGCATCCTGACCGTGGCCGATGTCTACGATGCGCTGACCGCGGACCGCGTGTACCGCGAGGCGTGGCCCGCCGAGCGTGCCCTGGCGCTGCTCGACGAGGAAACCGGCCTTGCCTTCGACCCGGAGTGCGTGGCCGCGCTCCGCGCGGTCGTCGCCCCAGAGCGGATCGAGCTCAGCCCGGCGCCGGCGCCGCGCGAGCCTGAGCCCACGCCGGCGCGAGGCCTGCCGGGACCAATCTTCGGCGAAGCCGCAGCTTGAGCGAAGCGGATAGGCTCCGCGGCCGCCAACCGAGGAGGATGAAATGGTCAAGCTAGTAGTCGGCTACGGCCAACCGGAAGACCCGTCCGCGTTCGACGCGCATTACGTCGGAACCCACATTCCGCTCGTGGAGAAGATCCCGAATCTCCGCCGGTTCGAGTCGGGGAAGGTGATCGGGGCGCCCGACGGCTCGTCGCCGCCCTTCTATTACCTGGCCGAGCTGTGGTTCGACGACCCCGAGCAGCTCGGGGCAGCGATGGGCAGCCCCGAGGGGCAGGCGGCGGGCGCCGACGTCGAGACGTTCGCGAGCGGCGGCGCCACCCTCATGATCGCCGAGACGTGAACCCGGGATAACACGTTGGTTGAGCGGTCGGGGCGAGGCTCATTCCTGACGCGGCGTCGGCCGATCAACCGACCATGAGCATCGGAGCGATCAACGGGCTGAGCGGGCTCGCCGCCGCGCAGTCGATTTTCGGTGCCGCGCAACAGGCGGCCGGGAGCGCGAGCTCCTCGGCCACGGACGCCGGCGCCGGCTCGTCGGGCGCGAGTGCGGCCCAGCAGGCGAGCGTCGCGGTTCTGCGGATGGCGCTCGACCAGGAACGCTCGCTCGTCAACATCCTGGCCTGAGCGTTCTCGCCTTCAGCGGGCGGCTATCGCGCTCGCCCGTTGACCGTGGCGTTTTTGAGCGACCGTTACGATATTGTCGGAGCGGTAGTGGCGAGACCGCGAAAGTTCGACCCCGACGAAGTGCTCGATCGTTCGATGCGCGAGTTCTGGGAACGCGGCTACCGCGACACGTCGGTCGACGATCTCGTGGAGGCCACCGGCGTCCGGCCGGGCAGTCTGTACAACGCCTTCCCCGGGGGCAAGCGCGGCTTGTTCCTCAAGTCGCTCGACCGCTATTCCAAGCTCGTGGTCCCCGAGAAGCTGGGCGCGCTCGAGCGCCCGGGCGCCGGCGTGGCCGAGCTGCGTGCGTACTTCGACGGCCTGGTCCTCGACCTGACGACGCGCGAGGGACAGATCGGCTGCCTGATGGTGAACTCCGCGGTCGAACTCGCGGCCGAGGACTCCGAGGTGGGCGAGGTCGTGCGCGGACACATGGCTCGCCTCGAGCGGAACGCGGAGCGCGCGCTGCGGAACGCCAAACGCCGGGGCGAGATCTCCGCGGACGTCAGCCCGCGGGCGAAGGCAACGCAATTGATGGCGACGGGGATGGGCCTGATGGTCGTCGGCAAGACCAACCCCGGGAAGAAGGTCCTCGAGACGATCGTGGACGCTGCGTTCGCCGACCTAGGCTGAGCGCTGCCGCTGTGCGGCGCCGGCGCTTCGGAGCAGGTCGTCGGCGAGCGCCGGTTCGAGATCGATCTGCGTCGTCGCCATGATCCGGCCGAGCATCATGTACTGCCCGATCACCAGCAGCAGGTGCATGATCTCGCGCGGGGTGAAGCGGGCGGTGATCGCGGCGAACGTCGCCTCGTCGGGACTCGCGTCGAGCACCACCTGAGTCGTGAACCTGACCACGAGTCGTCCGTCTTCGCCGAGCACGTTCGCGTCGATGTCGCCGCGCGCGATGGCGTCGAGTTGCTCCTGGGTCCCGCCGACGGCGAGCGTGACCGCGGCGTGCTGGGTCCACTCGTAGTCCGCGCCGGGCGTCATCGCGGCGACGCGGGCTATCGCTAGTTCGCGCAGAAGTGGATCGAGTTCGTTGGGGTCGAACAGCGTGCCGCCGAATCGCATCCACGCCGGGAACGCCCGCTGCGCGTTGGCGACCATCCGAAAGATGGCGAGGTCGGGCGATCGGCCGAGGGCCTCGGCGACACGAGGTTCCGCCCGGTCGGGGTCGAGGTATGGAAGTCGCGCCATCCTGTCGGCCGACGTTATACCCGATGCGTACGGCGCGAGATCCCGTTCCGTTTGGTACGACTCCGTTTCCAGGTTTGTTCAACAAATAACGGTGTGAGAGCGCTGCAGGGGCGCTTTCACCGGCAAGCGGGAGAAAGCGTGCACAGCAACAGTGGTGTGAGGGTTGTGGCTGCCCTGGTGGCGGTCATGGCAGTGGCCGCGTCGGCGGCCGGGTCGGCGTCGGCGTCGGCGTCGGCCGCGCCTGGTTTGCAGATCAACGTCCTGTCGACACGAGCCGATCTCGTCTCGGGCGGTCAGGTGCTGGCGTCGATCGGACTGCCGAGGGGTGCGGACCCGTCGACGGTCACGGTCACCTTGAACGGCGCGAACGTCACGAGCGAATTCGCCGAGCGCGCGAACGGCGAGTTCGAGGGGCTGCTCGGCGGTCTGGTGAACGGACCGAACACCGTTACCGCGTCGCTCCCGGACGGGACGTCGGCGTCTTCGACTATCACCAACCACCCGATCGGCGGGCCGATCTTCTCCGGTCCCCAGGTTCAACCATGGGTGTGTCAGTCGGG
>Ga0335073_10000418_pt1 | contig 54995 bp, 51 predicted proteins | sample Lox_Sample_22_FD_207093 | JGI IMG/M metagenome (GOLD analysis project Ga0335073, IMG submission 207093) | Soil microbial communities from Loxahatchee National Wildlife Refuge, Florida, United States - Lox_Sample_2.2 | ecosystem: Environmental > Terrestrial > Soil > Wetlands | place: USA... | reverse complement strand
CTATTCGTCCAGATTGCCTGCCCTGCTGACCAAACCCAAGGCTGTCTGTATAATGGAAGTCCAATTACCGGGAGACAACATTGGCCGTTCGCATGAAGGATATAGCCGAGGATCTCGGCGTGTCGCTGATGACGGTTTCGAAGGCTCTCCGCAAACACAGCGACATCAGTGAAAAGACCCGCAATCGCGTACTGAAACGGATGCGCGAGTTGAACTATCAGCCCGATTGGATCGCGCGCAGCATGGTCACCGGGCGCACTTTCGTGGTGGGACTGGTCCTGCCGAACCTACACTCGTTCTTTGGGCACGTAGCCAAGTCCGTCGCCCGCAAGTTACAGCCCCTCGGCTATCAGGTGGTGATTTGCGACACCGAGGAGGACGGCGAAGTGGAGCGCCGTCACGTGGACGTGTTGGTCAATCGCCGCGTGGATGGACTGATCATCGCTTCCGCTCAGCGGAAAGGGCGACTGGATCTCTTTCGCATGCTCGACCGCAAGAAGATCCGCTACGTCTTGATTGACCGCATGCTGGTCGGGGCCGGCGCCAACTACGTCGGAGTGAAAGACGACGAACTCGGTGCCATGGCCACCGAACACCTGATCGCGCAGGGCTGCCGCCGCGTGGCCCACATCCGCGGACCGGCGGTAGCTACAGGGCTCGGCCGGCTCGCCGGGTATCGCCGCGCGCTTGCCCGTCACGGTCTCAGACTTAATCCGGCCTATGTCAGCAGCGGTCCCTACGGAGATAACACCGGTTACGACTCCATGCGCGAGTTACTTGGCCTCCATCCCCGCCCCGACGGCGTTTTCTGCTACAACGACCACACGGCCGCCGGCGCGATGAAAGCCATCCTCGAAGCGCAGCTTCGCGTTCCGGACGATGTGGCAGTCATCGGCGCCGGCAACGTGCGATATTCCGACCTGCTCCGCGTACCGCTGTCCACCATCGACCAGAGCTGTTCGGCAATCGGCGAAACCGCGGCCGATCTTCTGGTCAATTGCATGGACTCGCGGAAACGTTCTCCCGTCCGCCAAATCCTGATACCGCCGCGGCTGGTGGTCCGGGCGTCCAGCCGGCGCAAGGAATAACGTGCCGGCGCCCGCCATCCACCGCCGGCGTTTCCTCGAGACTGCGCTGATGGCCGCGTCCGCCCGCACCGCCCCGGCACAATCGTTCGACCTCGAAAGCTTCGAGCGGGACCGTGTCCTGCGCGCGGCCAACGGCTACTTAGCCGAGAATCCGATTACCGTCACCGCTTCCCATTCCCCACGCAGCGCCGGCGGTCTCCACGATTTTTTCTCCGAGGCCGATTACTGGTGGCCGGACCCCAAAAATCCCGGCGGTCCGTACATCCAGCGGGACGGCATGAGCAACCCCGATAACTTCGTCGAGCACCGCCGCGCGATGGTGCGCTTGAGCCTGATCGTGCCGGCGCTGGCCGCCGCTTATAGGATTACGCGGGCACGCCGGTATGCCGGCCACGCCGCGCGCCACCTGCGCGCCTGGTTTATCGACGGCGCCACGCGGATGAATCCGAATCTGCAATACGCGCAGGCCATCCAGGGCATTTGCACGGGGCGCGGCACCGGCATCATCGACACGCTGCACCTGGTGGAAGTGGCGCGCGCCGCCTCGCGCGTGGGGCTTTCCGCGTCCGATCTCGGCGGCGTGAAGAACTGGTTCGCCCAATACACGGAATGGATGACCACCCATCCTTACGGGATCGCTGAACGCGATACCAGGAATAATCACGCGACGTGCTGGGTGGCGCAGGTGGCCGCGTTCTGCGAACTCACCGGCAACGCGCGGCTGAGCGATTCCTGCCGCGACCGCTTCCAGACCGTCCTCATTCCCAAGCAAGAAAAGGAGGACGGCAGTTTTCCCGAGGAACTGCGCCGCACCAAGCCCTATGGCTATTCGATCTTCAACCTCGATGCCCTGGCCATCATCGCCCAGACGCTTGGCCTGTGGCACTGGAACCTGGCGGATGGCCGCGGCATGGAGCGCGCCGTGCAGTACCTGTACCCGTTTCTCCTCGACAAGAAGAAATGGCCGCTACCGCCCGACGTAATGTACTTCGACCGGTGGCCGGTCGCGCAGCCTTCCCTGCTGTTCGCGGGACTGGCGTACCACAAGCCGGAATATATCGCGCTCTGGCGCAGGCTCGACCACGACCCGACGGTGGAGGAAGTTCTCCGCAATTGGCCGGTGCGCCAGCCGCTGCTCTGGGTGTGATTCCGCCTACTGCCCCGCGGGAGCGGCCGATGCCTCTTTGGGCGCGGTGGTTTCGGTCTTGGTCGGCACCAACTCCTTGAGCGAATGATCGGTGAGCTGCTTGTTCACCGACGGCAATGTCGATTTCAGCAAGGCATCGAGTTTATTTTGCTGCTCCACGAGTTTGCCGTTGAGAAGCCTGAAGACTTCGTACGACGCGGTGGTCGGTTTGCCATCGCCGTGCTCGACACTCGAACCGAGGGCGGCGATTTTGTTGTTCAGCTTGATGGGGAAATTCAGCGGGTCCTGCCCGCTGCGATTGCGCACCTGGTAGACATCTTCCTCAATCTCGGTCAGCTTCTCGCGGAAAGCGTCGAGCGAGGCTTTCAGAGCGGCGTCGCTGTTGGATTTCAGGCGGTCGTCCATCTGTTTCTTGAGCTCGCGGACTTCGATGACGATTTCGTCGGCGTGGGTGAGGTCGTCGCGGATCTTGAGGGCGAGCGCGAACTGTTCGGCCAGATCGGCGACAGTGACGCTGTCGAGGCGCGGGTCCTTCTCGACGACGAGTTTTTCCGTGTAGCTCTTGCCGTCGGCGGTGAGGCGCACCGAATAGGCTCCGGGAACGGCTTCCGGCCCTTGGGTGTTGCCGCTCCAGAGAATCATGCCTTCGAACGTTTTGGCGGGCGGATAGCGCATGTCCCAGGTGAAGCGGTTGAGCCCGGCTTTATCGGGCGCGTTCACCACGCCACCGCGGCCGCGGCCGCCGCCTCCGCCGGCGAACTCGCCCTCGGCTGCCGGTGCGGCATCGGCGTTTTCTCCGCCGCGTCCACGGCCACCCCGCCCGCGGCCGCCGGCCTGATCGTTGGGCGTGCCGGTGAAGGTACGGATCACGGCGCCTTTGGCGTCCAGGATGTCGATGGTCACCTTCTCCGCGGGCTTGGCGAGGTAGTAATCGATGCGCGCCGGGGCGACGTTGCGCGCGGCTTTAGGGGGAGCGAAGAGATGGGCGGTTTCGCTGCCGATAGTGGGTTTCAACTGGCGCAGCGGCGTGATGTCGTCGAGGATGTAGAAGGAGCGGCCGTGGGTGGCGATCACCACGTCGTTGCCCTGGATCACGATATCGGACACCTGCACATCGGGCAGATTGAGGCGCAGCGACTGCCAGCCAGCGCCATCGTCGAACGAGACGTAGATGCCGTGCTCGGTGCCGGCGAACAGCAGACCCTGGCGGACAGGATCTTCGCGAATGGCGTGAACGAAATCGTCATCGGGGATACCGTTGACGATCTTGGTCCACGTCTTGCCGTAATCGGCGGTTTTGAAGATGTAGGGCTTGCGGTCGTCGTTCTGATAGTTCTTCACCGCGACGTAGGCCGCGGCGGGATTGTGGGGCGAGGCTTCGATCAAGCTGACGCGCCCGAAATCGGGCATGCCGGGCGGCGTGATTTTGGTCCAATGCGGCTTGGCGGAATTGGCGTCGCGGCTGATGAAGACGAGGCCGTCGTCCGAGCCGGTCCAGATGGTGTTCAGGTCTTTGCGGGAGGGCGCGATGGTGAAAATGGTGCCGTAGATTTCGGGCCCGTTCTGGTCGTGAGTGATGGGGCCGCCGGAATCGCCCAGCGTTTTGGGATCGCCACGCGTGAGGTCGTCGGAAATGCGCGTCCAGGAATGGCCGTCGTCGACGGTCTTCCAGAGATGCTGCGACGAGGTGTATAAGATCTCCGGATTCACCGGCGAGAACACGATGGGGAAAGTCCACTGCCAGCGCTCGGGCAGGGAGCCGGCGCTCTCGCCGGAGAAAAACAGCGGGTAGACCTGGACGTCTTTGCTGTAATTGGTGCGGCGGTCGTAGCGGGTGAGGAGCGCGCCCTGGCTGCCGGCGAAAAAGATGTTGGGGTTTTTCGGGTCGGGCGCGATGTAGCCGCTTTCCCCTCCGCCCACGCCATAGGTGGTGGCGCCGCCGCGTCCACCCCCACCGCCGCGCCCTCCGACGGTGGCGGTACTGGGCGTGCAGATGGTGGAGCTGTCCTGCTGCGCGCCGCAGACGTGATAGGGGATCTCATTGGTGACGGCGACGTGATAAAGCTGGGCAGTGGGGTATTGTTGGCCGGTCCACGTCTGGCCGCCGTTGACGGAGACATTGCCGCCGCCGTCATTGCTGTTGATCATGCGCTGCGGGTTGGCGGGGTCGATCCAGAGGTCGTGATGATCGCCATGCGGCGCCTGGATGGTGCGGAAGGTTTTGCCGCCGTCGGTTGAGCGGTACATGCTGGTGTTGAGCACGTAGACGGTGTCTTTGGCTTGGGGATCGGCATACACGCGGCTGTAATAGAAGGCGCGCTGGCGCATGGTGCGATTGTCGTTGATCAGTTTCCAGGTGGCACCGGCGTCATCGGAGACGTAGAGCCCGCCCTTTTCGTTTTCCACCATGGCGTAGACGCGATTGGAATCGCCGCCCGAGACGGCGACGCCGATTTTGCCGATGATGCCGGAAGGCAGGCCGGGATTGCGGGTGATTTCGGTCCAGTGATCGCCGCCGTCGGTGGTCTTGAAAAGTCCGCTGCCAGGGCCGCCGCTGGTCAAGCTCCACGGCGTGCGATTGACGTCCCAGATGGCGGCGTAGAGGACGTTGGGATCGTGCGGATCGAAGACCAGATCGACGGCGCCCGAATGGTCGTCGCGGTAGAGAATCTTCTGCCAGGTGGCGCCGCCGTCCCTGGAGCGGAAAACGCCGCGCTCGGTGTTCTTGCCGTACGGATGGCCGAGTGCGGAAACGTAGACGATATCGGGATTGGTGGGATGGACGCGGATGCGTGAAATGGCCTGGGTGTCCTGGAGTCCGACATTCTTCCAGGTTCGGCCGGCGTCGGTGGATTTGTAGACGCCATCGCCCTGCATGATGTTGCCGCGCAGCTCCGTCTCGCCCATGCCGATGTAAACGACGTCGGGATTCGATTCGGAGACGGCGACGGCGCCCACCGAGGAGCTGTGGATCTGGTTATCGGTGACGGGGCGCCAGGTGGTGCCGCCATCGGTGGTTTTCCAGAGTCCTCCGCCGGTCGCGCCGAAATAATATTCGTTGGGTCGCGAGGAACTGCCGGCGCAGGTGATGGAACGGCCTCCGCGCAGCGGGCCGATGCTGCGCCACTGGAGCGCGCCGAAAACCGAGGCCTCATAGGTAGCGGCGGTGAGCGCCGCGGCGGCGAAAATGACATACGCAAGGGATAGTTTCCGCATGGAGAGGCATTATATCGAAACAGGCCGGTTTATTCCGCAAGCTGCTGGAGGCGGGCGAGCTCGGCGCGGAGATTGCGGCGATAGCGCGCGATGAAGACCAGGAACAGCGGCGTGGCGATGGCGAAAACCACTGCCGGCGCGGGCACGCGGCGGGCGGGATCGCGATAGAGCCAGGCGAGGCAGAAGATCATCTCCGTGAAGTAGAGCACTACGGCGAAGCGCGTCGCGGCCAGTTTTCCGCGGGCGCGGCGGATGGAGAGATCGATGAACTCGCGGGTGGCGATGGCTGCCGGGGACCAGGCGCCGCGGCGGGTAACGAGGCTCGCAGTCCATGCAAAAGCCAGGAAGAGCCACACGGCGGCGGCGAGAATCCACATTTCGGCGGCCGGTTGGCGCGCGGCCAGCAGGATCGATCCGCCGCCCATGGTCACGGTGACGAGCAATTCGGCAGCGAGCACGATCCGCATATTACGCGTGCCGCGCGCCACTTTGCGCCGCAGGTCGCCGGGGACTTCGGCGGCCGCCTGCCACTCGGCGCGCCAGCTTTCCAGTTCCAGATCGGGCTTCATCCTTTCACCTCGATGGCTTCCCGCAGCATCTGGCGTGCGCGGGTCAAACGCGCGCCCACGTTATTTTCCGAGATGCCCAGCACCTGCGCGATTTCGGCATAGTCCATTCCTTCGAGCATGAGGGTCACCACCTGGCGGTAGAGCAGGGGCAGCGCGCGCACGGCGCGGCGCAGGCGCTCGCCCTGCTGCTCGCGCGCGAAGCCGGCTTCGGGATTGGGACGCGTATCGGGGATGTCGATGGCTTCGGCGGCGGGCGGGCGGCGGCGGGTGATGTGGCTCACGGCGCGATTGTGCGCGATGCGGAAGAGGAAGGTGCGTTGGGAGCATTCGCCACGGAAGCGCGGGAGGCCGCGCCAGATGCAGAGGGCGATCTCCTGCACCAGGTCGTCGCGATCGGCGGCGGAAGAGGTGTAGCTGGCGGCGAGGCGCGCCAGGGCGGGGCCGTTTTCGGCCAGCAACCGGTCGAAGACGCGTTCGAGTTCCGCCCGTTCCACTGCCGCCAAATCGCCCTCCGGAAGCGCGCCATCAGCCGCCGTAGACGACATCGTCCTGCTCCAGACGGCGGGCTGCCGCTATGATCGCCATGGCGGCCGCGATGGCGGTGGCGAGGCCGATTGCCGCGATGGCGGGCCAGTCGGAGGGCGCCCCACGCATGCCGGCTTCGATCAGCAACTGATGCCCGGCGACCGGCACGAATTTCCACCATCCCTGACCGGCCACGGGCGAGAATACCATAAACATCCCGGCCATCATCGGCAGGAAGACGAGCATCGAGAGGTAGGTATGCGCTTCCTTGACGCCGCGGCAGAGGGTCGAGATCCAGATTTCCAGCGCGGCGGCGAGGAAGCAGAGCGGCGGCAGCAGGAAAGCGAATGCGGGGGACGGAACGCGGCGGAAGAGCAGCGCGAACCCCGCCAGGTTGAGCGCGAGACCCGCGGAATCAAAGGCAGAGACGGCGAGCCATTTGCCAAGCACGAGATCGCGCCGCGTGACGGGATGCATCAGCAGCGGCACCAACGACCGGCGCTCGCGTTCGCCGGCGATGGCGTCCATGGCGACGTTCACGCCGCCCACGAACGCGGCCACCAGCGTGAAGACCGACATCATGGCGATGAGCACGCGGCCGGCATCGTGGATGGCGAACGAGACCATGCCGACCACACCCGGTCCCATGAGCGAATAAAGGGCGGCGGAGGCGACGGCGCGGCGGTCGCGCCATCCGTCCGTCAGTTCTTTGGCGGCGATGGTAAGAATTGGGTTCATGCGGCCGCCTCGGGAGCGGTGGTGAGAGCGACGAACGCGTCTTCCAGGTTGGCGGCGGCGGCCCGCTCGCAGACTTCGGAGGGGGTGCCTTGGGCCACCACGCGGCCGCCCGCGAGGATCACGATGCGGTCACAGAGCGCCCGCAATTCCTCGAGCACGTGGCTGGAAAATACGATGCAGGCGCCGGTATCACGCTTGCGCCGGAGCAGAACGCGGAGCGCGCGGACCGAGGGAATATCGAGACCGCTGGTGGGCTCGTCGAGGAGAAGATTGCGCGGCGAGTGAACCAGCGCGCGGGCGAGCGCCGTCTTCATGCGCTCGCCTTGGGAGAACCCGCCGGTGGGCCGATCGGCGATGGATTCCATACCCAGAAAGGCGATCAGTTCTTCGATGCGGGCGCGCAAAAGGCTGGTTGGAATGCGGTGGAGGCGTCCGGAGAAGGCCAGGGTTTCACGCGGCGTCAGTCGCGAGTAGAGGCCGGCATGATCGAGCATGCCGCCGGTAACGCCATCGGCGCGTATCTTGCCGGAATTCGGTTTCAAAACCCCGCAGAGGATGCGGAGGGTGGTGGATTTGCCGGCGCCGTTAGCGCCGAGCAGTCCCGTAATGGCCCCATCGGGCGCATGGAACGAGACATCCCGGAGCGCGGGGACGGCGCCGAATTGTTTTTGGAGGCTGCGGACTTCGATCATGCCGACCGTATAGTCCGGGGCGGTGGCAATTCCTTACAAGCAGGGCTGCTTTTTGCCGGACCGCTTGAGGAGCAGGTGGGAATCGCTGGATGGCAGGGGCGCCATGGGACCGGGCGGCCCGCCGAAGAAGTTGTGGAGGCGCTCCAGGGTGTCTTTCAGGTCCTTCCAGCAGGCGGCCATGAGGGCGATAGACAGAAGAACGAAGAGGACATCCGAAAGCGGCATGACGTCCACTATCATACTCGGGGTGGGATATATATCTGCCTGTTGATTGGCACCGATGCCGTGGCGGTCCGCGCCAAGTCTTCGTGGCAGCGCCGCCATCAGTGAATGGTGTTATTCTCTGGGCGGTGAATTTATGAATCGTGAGCGATTCTTCCATTTGAAATGCGCGAAGCTGGCACTCCTGGTGACGGTGGCCGCTTTGCCCGCCGGCAGGCTGCTGGCCGACGAGGGCATGTGGATGCCACAGCAGATTCCGGAACTGGGAGCCCGGCTGAAAGCCCTGGGCTTCGCCGGCGACCCGAAGGCGTTCGCCGACCTGACCGGGCAGCCCATGGGAGCGGTCGTGTCCCTGGGAGGCTGCACGGCGTCGTTCGTGTCCCCGGATGGCCTCATCGTCACCAACCATCATTGCGTCATGGGCGGATTGCAGTTCAATTCCACTCCGCAGCACAACCTGCTGAAGGACGGCTACCTGGCCAGGACCCGCGACGAAGAATTGCAAAATGGGCCGGGATCGCGCGTGTGGGTAACCACGTCGGTTGTCGAGGTTACTAGTGCCATTACCGGCGGAATCGACGCCAAGGCAACCGATCGCGAGCGGTACGAAGCCATCGAGCGGAAGATCAAGGAGCGGGTGGCATCCTGCGAAAAGGACGGGCATCGCTGCAACGTGGCGGCGTTTTTCGGCGGGCTGAAATATTTCGAGATCGCGCAGATGGAGATCAAGGATGTGCGGCTGGTCTATGCGCCCGCCGAGGGAATCGGCGTCTTCGGAGGGGAGACCGACAATTGGCGCTGGCCGCGGCAAACCGGCGACTGGAGTTTTCTGCGCGCCTACGTGGGCAAGGACGGAAAACCAGCTACCTACTCCAAGGAAAACGTCCCGTACAAGCCGAAGCACTGGCTGAAGATCGCAACGCAAGGCATCAAGCCCGGAGATCTGGTGTTCGTGACCGGATATCCGGGACGCACCCAGCGGCACCAGACTTATGAGGAAGTGAAGGAGACCACGGAGTGGACCATGCCGCGGTCGATTCGCCTGGCGCAGGAGCAACTGGCGATTATCGACGTGCTCGCGAAGGACCCGGCTATTGCCATCAAGCTATCCGGGCGTGTGCAGGGACTGAACAACGGCTTGACGAACCAGAAAGGCATGCTGGAAGGTTTGGTCAAAGGCGGCAGCCTGGCCAAAAAGCAGGCGCAGGAGCAGGAACTGGAAAAGTGGATTGACGCCGAGCCGGGCCGCCGGAAGAAATATGGCGATGTGCTGCCCGCGCTCCGCGCGCTTCAGGCGGAAAGCGAGAAAGCTCGGGAGCGCAACGCCGCCCTGGCGACCCTGGTGAGCGCGTCGAGTTATTTGAGCTCGGCGCAGGCGCTTTATCGCCTTTCGGTGGAGCGCCCCAAGGCAGACCTCGATCGCTTGCCCGGATATCAACAGCGCGACTGGCCCAGAATTCGCGAGGGCCAGGAGCGCCTCCAGCGCACCATCGACGTGACGGTCGACCGGGCCCTACTTCGCTGGGCGATGGGAATTGCCGCCGCGCTACCGGACGGCCAGCGGATTGCCGCGCTCGACGGAGCCGCGGACCTGAGGCCGGGGATGTCCAAGGCGGATGCCGCTCATGCCATCGACGCGTACCTCCAGAGGCTTTTTGCGGGCACCAGGCTCGGCGATGCTTCGTTCCGTATGGGGCTGATCGACAAGAGTACAGCCGATCTCCTGGCGACCAAAGATTCGTTCCTCCTGCTGGCGGCAGCGCTGGACCCGCTCGCGGAGGCGAACCGGCAGGCGGCGAATGCCCGTGCCGGAGCGCAATCGCGTCTCGCCCCGCGCTACATGGAAGCCATGCTGGCCAAGGCGGGCGGCCTGGTCGCGCCCGACGCCAACGGCACGCTGCGGGTGACGTACGGGCAGGTGAAGGGCGTGGACGCGAAAGATGGCCTTTATTACAAGCCGCAGACCACGCTCGCGGGAATTTTACAGAAGAACACCGGCGAGGGCGATTTCGACGCCCCCAAACATCAACTGGACGCCATCAACGCCCGTTTCCGCAAGCCCACGCCATACCTGGATCAGGCGCTGCACGATGTCCCGGTCAACTTTCTTTCCACCGTGGATACCACCGGCGGCAATTCCGGTTCTCCTACGCTAAACGCCAAGGGCGAACTGGTGGGATTGCTGTTCGATGGCACGTATGAATCGGTTGCCAGCAACTTCCTGTTCGACCCGGTCAGCACGCGTTCCATTCACGTGGATGTCCGCTACATGCTGTGGAACATGGCCGAAGTAGATGGCGCCGCCAACCTGCTGGCGGAGATGGGGATCTCGCCGGTGGAATCGGCACGTCCGGCCCCCGGCAGCAAATAAGCGGACCGCCATTATTTTTAGAAATAGAGATCCGATTTTGCTGGAATTCCTGCGTATCGTTTTGAAGCCGCTTTGCGAAGTGGATTCCCGGAAAATCGGAGGAAAAGACGGGCGGCGGTGTCTTGCCGCCCGTCTCTATTTAACGGTTCGGGATTTGCCGTGCGGTCGCGGCGTCGCCGGCTGACGGCACACCGACACCTGACCGCAACGGAGCGGCAGTTTAGCCTGTTCGGGACGCCGGTAAGTGACCTTTCTCACCATTTCGCCAGGTTCGTAATCGCACCGCTAACTTATTTGCTGTCCGAATATTACCTCTCTACTAGTAAAAACTGCAGTGGATCTTAAGTAATAGCATCCCGCTTAAAGGTTGATATTCCTATAACTTCTCCCAGTGGCAGCCGGAGTGCCTAAGAATGATGCAGTAAGGCTGTTTGGGCCATGCCCGGACGCCATCGACCGACTGAGGAAAGGAAAATTCATGATAGTGCATCGCATCATCCACTCGCGGAAGACAACTACGTTGGCATTGGGTGCCATGTTTGCCGCGGGCCTGTTCACCGTTAGCGCGCGGGCCGATGAATGGACCAAGAGAACCACCCTTACCGTGAAGGAACCGATTCAGGTATCGAATGCCGTTCTGCAGCCCGGCAAATACGTGTTCCGCCTGATTCTGAACGGCACGCTCGGCGTCGACCGTCACGTGGTTCAGGTTTTCGACGGCAAGGAACAACACATCATCGAGACGGTCGTGACGCAAGCCACGATTCGTCCGCATGCTACAGGGACAACGCAGTTCACGTGGTGGGAGACACCTCCGGGAACCGCCCGGGCGCTTCGCGACTGGTATTATCCCGGCGAGACAACCGGGGATGAATTCCCATACCCCAAACAGGCAAAGCTGGTAGCCACGGTGGTGCCGCCGCCGCCCATGAACGCGGCAAGCTCCGAAACCACTACCACTACCGCTGCGCCGCCGGAACCAACCCCCGCGCCGGCTGAAACTCCCGAAGCTCAGCCTGAACCCGCCCCGCAGCAACCCGCCGCGGCTCCGCCCGCGCCCGCCGAGACCCCGGCGCCCGCGCCCGCGGAACTCCCCAAGACGGGCAGCCAGTATTCTCTCATCGGTCTGTGCGGCATCGCACTGGCCGGACTCGGCGGAACGCTGCTACTCAAGCGGACAGCGTAATATGAAGCGAGGCGTTGGAAGAGATGGAACGGCGAACGGCAATCCGGAATCTGCTGATTGCCGGCGCCGCTTCCATCGTCCGGCGCGGCAAGGCGCTTGAACCGCAGAACGAGCCGGGATCCACGTTCCGCAGCGATGTCCGCCTGGTAGTGCTCGATGTCAGCGTGAAGGATCGCGCGGGCGGGTTCGTTCCGGGGTTGACCAAGGACAACTTCAAAGTCCTGGAAAACGGCTTGCCGCAGCCCATCGTGGTTTTTGCGCGCGAGGATCTTCCCGTTACAGTCGGCATCCTGGTGGACGAAAGCCGCAGCATGTTGCCCAAGCGGCCCGATGTGCTCATCGCGGCCCGGACGCTGATTGCCGAAGGGAACCGCGACGACGAGATTTTCGTTCTCAAGTTCAACGACACGGTGCGGCGAGGTTTGCCGGCCAACCAGCTATTCTCCAGCGACATGAAAGCCCTCAACACCGCCCTGTACGTGGGGCGGCCGGAAGGCAGAACGGCGCTCTACGATGCGGTCTTCGACGGCCTGAGTCAGCTGGAACTCGGGCACCGCGATAAGAAGGCGCTCGTGCTCATCAGCGACGGCGGCGATAACGCCAGCCATCATGACCGCCGGGAAATTTTTCAGAAACTCGATCGCAGCATCGCCACCATTTACGCCGTGGGTCTGTACGACGAAGACGATTCGGATTGGTCTCCCGGCGTGCTCAGTCACCTGGCTCGAGTCAGCGGCGGCGAGGCCTACTTCCCCCCCACTTCCAGCGATATGACCGAGGTGTGCCGCGCCATCGCCAAAGATATCCGGACACGATACACCGTCGGCTATGCACCGCCGGCTTCGAACGGCGGATCCCTGCGGCGGATTCACGTGAGCGTCGCCGCGCGGGCACACGGCAGGCTGATTGCCCGGGCGAGGACGCAGTATCGTTATGAAGAAGCTCCGCCGGAGAGCAAATAGCGCCCCGGCTAACGCGGAACAGCCGCCACGGGGGCGTTTCTGCGCGCGCGGCTCTGGCGGTCGAGTTTGAGGAGCGCTTCGGCGATCTGATTGACGGTGTGTTCTTCCTCTTCGCGGTTGGTGGCGGAACTGCGGAGGGGGGAAAGGGTGAGGTGGACCAGTTCGTGGACCACAGTCAGTTCCATGTCGCTTAACGCCGCGGGACACGCCATCTTATAGTCGGAAATGGACAGCACCCGGACCACCGCGGTTTTCGTCGGCGTGTCCCAGTGGATGTTGCCCAAGGTTTCCGGCTTTAACTCGCTGGGATGCGAGGCCACCACCGAAAGCTTCCAGTCCTGAAGATTCAGCCGTTGCTGCCAGAATGCGAGCCTGGCGTTCAGGAATTCGTTGGTAGATGCGAGGTCGCATGGCGATACGGCGGCGCGCGCGGGGGTGCTGGCGAGAATGGCGCAAAGGAAAACCAGCGGGAAAAACGGGAAACCGAGGGCAAAAACGGGGCGATACCGTACGGACATCCGTTACATTGTAGCGTGTGTCACAGAAAATCGCCCCTGGAATTTGCTGGTTTCCGCCGTTGCAGGGAGAGGACTCATTGATGTATGGTTTGGGACAATCGCCATGACGCAAAAGCTTCGCATCGGGCTGTTCGCCATCGGCCTGGATGCATATTGGCCGCAATTTGACGGCCTCGAACCGCGGCTCCAGCGGTACGCGGCCCAGGTAGCCGAACGATTGGCGCGGCCGGAGGTCGAAATTGTCAATCTCGGCCTGATCGACAATCCGGAAAAAGCGGTTGACGCCGGCCATGCCTTCCGGCGTGCCGATATCGACCTGCTCCTGCTGCACGTTACTACCTATGCGCTGTCCTCCACGGTGCTGCCCGTGGTGCGGAGAGCGAAGGCACCGGTCCTCATTTTGAATCTGTCTCCCGGCGCGGCCATCGATTACGCAAACTTTAACGCCATGCCGGATCGCGGAAAAATGACCGGCGAGTGGCTGGCGTGGTGCCAGGCCTGCCCGGTGCCGGAGATCGCCAACGTATTTCGCCGCGCCAACATCCCGTTTTTTCAAGTCACCGGCATGCTGGAAAACGACCCCACGGCCTGGAACGAAATCGGCCACTGGCTGGATGCCGCGGCGGCGGCCCACACGATGGAGCACAATCGCCTGGGCGTCATGGGCCACTACTACGGCGGAATGCTCGACGTTTACTCCGATCTGACGCTCCAGTGCGCCGCTTTCGGCGGGCATATGGAACTCGTCGAGGTGGATGAACTGGCGGCCGCGCGCGAGGCGGTGGCGGCATCGGAGGTGGTGGACCGGGTCGAGCACTTCCGCCAGGATTTCGACATCCGGGCCGATTGTCCACCGGATGAGCTGGCGCGCGCGGCGCGGACTTCCGTGGCCCTCGACCGGCTGGTGGAGCGGCATCGCCTGGGTTCGCTGGCCTACTATTACTCAGGCGCCGGCACCGCCAACGAAGACGCCATTAGCTCGATCATCCTGGGCGCCAGTTTGCTGACCGCGCGCCACGTTCCCGCCGCCGGCGAGTGCGAAGTGAAAAATGCGCAGGCGATGAAAATCATGGACGCATTGGGCGCCGGCGGGTCGTTCACGGAATACTACGCCACCGATTACGCCGACGACGTGGTGCTCATGGGCCACGATGGTCCCGGGCACCCAGGGATGGCGGAAGGCAAGATCCGGGTGAGGCCGCTCGGCGTCTATCACGGTAAAGTTGGGCGCGGGCTTTCCGTCGAAATGTCGGTGAAGCACGGCCCGGTGACGCTGCTCTCGGTAGTGGAAGCGAGCGGACGGGTCAGGCTGGTGACGGCGGAAGGGGAATCGGTGGCGGGTCCGATTCTGAACATCGGCAACACCAACAGCCGCTACCGATTCCCGCCCGGCGCGCGCCGCTTCATGGAAGCGTGGAATGCCGAAGGTCCGGCCCATCACTGCGCCGTGGGCGCCGGCCACATAGCCGCTAAAATTGTAAAGCTCGGCGCGCTGCTCGGGATGGAGGTAGTCCAGGTCTGCTGAGGCCTTCCGCCGGCGCGATCCAGTTGCTATGGTTTGGCCATGCGCCTCGCCCGCGTCTCCGCCGCCGCTCTGTTGATTGGTGTTTCGGCTTTCGCCCAGAGCGTGCCCGAACTCGAAATCAAATGGAACGCCGTTTCCCGGGTTTCGCAAACCACGCCCACTCTCCAAGTGGTAGTCAATCCGCCGCTGCGCCGCGGATCCCCCATTCACGATGCCGCTTTCCGCGCCCTCCACGATCTCGGCGCGGATTATGTCCGCTACGTCCCCTGGCTGCCCTACCCCAGGCTGGCTGTCGCCGAGCTCGCGCCGGGCACCTGGGACACCTCCCTCATCGACCCCCTGACGGTGGATTTCCTGCATGCCACCGAAGGCCATACCACCATCCTCAATTTCTCGACGATGCCGGCCTGGCTGTTCGAGACCGATAAGCCAGTGACCTATCCGGACGACCCGGATCAGGTCGACTGGGACTACACGCAAGGGAAAAACCTGCGTCCGGGCGGATTACAGGAGTTGGCCGATTACTACGCGCGGCTGGTGAGCTGGTACGCCAAGGGCGGCTTCACCGATAAGCAGGGCAAGCGGCACGACTCGCACTTTCATTTCAAGATCCCCTATTGGGAGATCCTGAACGAACCGGATTTCGAGCACAACACGTCCGCCGCGGACTACACGGCGCGCTACGACGCCATCTCGGCGGCAATTCATGCCGTCTCACCCGAGACGAAGTTCGTCGGCCTGGCCCTCGCGGCTCCCAGCGACCACCCCGAGATGTTCGAATATTTCCTCGATCGCAAGAATCACCGTCCCGGCGTTGCGCTCGACATGATTTCCTACCATTTCTACGCCACGCCTTCCAGCGGCGAAACGCCCGATACCTGGCAGTACTCCTTTTTCGATCAGGCTGACGGCTTTTTCCATACGGTGCGTTACGTGGAGGAAATCCGCAAGCGGTTGTCGCCCGATACCCGCACCACGCTGGACGAAATCGGCGCGATTCTACCCGGAGATCCCGAAGGCAAGGAGCCGATTGCCGAGGTTTACTGGAATGCCACCGGCGCGTTGTATGCATACGTTTACGTCACCGCGATGCAAATGGGCATCGATATCGTCGGGGAATCGCAACTGGTGGGATATCCCACGCAATTTCCCAGCGTCTCGATGGTGGACTGGAATACCGGCGCTCCCAACGCCCGTTATTGGGTCTTGAAGCTGATTCACGATCACTTCAAGCCGGGCGACAAACTGGTCGAGACCAGCGGTTCGAACGGCGACATTCTCGCCCAGGCCTTCGTGACGCCATCGGGCCGGGCTCTGCTGCTGGCGAACAAGCGCAACTCGGTGAAGACCATCCGGCTGAAAGAGGAATGGAAGGGCGCGCACGTGTCGGTGGCCGATTCCCCGGCGGCGCCGCGGACTGTACCCCTGGGGGGGCAGGAGATTGTGCTGAATCCGTTCGCGGTGGCGGTGGTCTATTAGATCTTGGCGTGCGGCATTACATAGGCCGCAGACGTGCATGCGGAGTCGAACGGAGGTTTGGAATGGGTAACATTTTCCTTCGTTCGACAGCGGTTGGGGCCTTCCTGCTCCTGGCTGGGTTCGCCCTGGCGCAACCCGACTGGTATGCGCACCGGGAGGAACGGTTCCGGGGCGAGCAGTGGAGAGCGCATATGTTTGCCGAGATCCACGAAGATCTGGATCACGTCCAGACATCGATCTTTCACGGCCGGGACGAATTCCGGCTGGCGCACGCCAAGGTGGAACTGACTGAACTCCAGAACGATCTCGCCGCTCACCGTTATGAAGAACCGAAACTGAATGAGGTGATCGCCACGATCCAGAGAGTGGTTGCCGACAATCGCATGCCGCCCCGCGATCGCGACATGTTGAACGACGATCTCCAGCGTTTGCGGGACTATCGCGCGCACCACGAAAACTGGGTCCATTAGCGGGCGGCGCGCCGCGCCTTCCCGAGCTCCCCGTGCCAGCGAATACACTATAGGGGATGCCGCAGATACACTTGTGCTTTCTCTGGCACATGCACCAGCCCTTTTATAAGGACCTGGTGTCCGGCGAATATAAACTGCCCTGGACGCGCATGCACGCGCTCAAGGATTACTACGGCATGGTCCGCGTGCTGGAGGAGTTTCCGAAAGTCAGGCAGACATTCAATCTGGTGCCTTCGATGATGGCCCAGGTCGCCGAGTACGCCTCGGGCGAGGCCGTGGATCCCTTCCTGCAAACCGCGCTCAAGCCCGCCGAGGACTTGAACGATTCCGATCGCGCGTTCCTGCTCAAACATTCCTTTTATTCCGATCCGCAGCGCATGATCTATCGCTATCCGCGCTATGGCGAGTTGTTCGACGCCTGGCAGCGGCAGAAAGGCGGAGGCGCGCACCTCGCCTTCGGCGCACAGGATTTCCGCGACTTGCAAATGTGGTCGCAGCTCGCCTGGTTCGACGAAGAGTTTCAGGAGCACGACCCTGAAATCCACGACTGGGTCGCGCGCGGCCGCAATTTCACTCTTGCCGACCAGCGCCGGATGGGAGAAAAACAGCGCGAGATTATTGGCCAGGTGATGCCGGTGTATCGCAAACTTGCGACCGCCGGGCAAATCGAAATTTCCACCACACCGTATTACCATCCCATCCTTCCGCTGCTCTGCGATTCCAATATCGCCGGCATTTCCCACCCCAACGTACCGTTGCCGCCGCGCTTTCGTTATTCCGGCGATGCGCGCACGCAACTCGCCATGGCGCGCGAATTCTGCGGCAAAACGTTCGGGAGCGAGCCGGTGGGTTTATGGCCGTCGGAAGGTTCGGTTTCGGATGAAGTGTTCAGCATCGCCTCCGAGCTGGGCTTCCAGTGGGCGGCGACCGACAGCGGCGTGCTCAACCGGACGGTGGGTCAAGCGGTGGCAGTGGACGGGTTGTACCGGCCGTACGAATGGCGGCAGGGCGGGCGTAGCATGGGCGTCCTGTTTCGCGATCACTTCATGAGCGATCTGATCGGGTTCGTGTATTCGCGCATGGATGCCGCCGCGGCGGCCGACGATTTTCTGCGGCGCATTGGCGAGAACTGCGCCGGCATTACCGGGGCGGGCCGCGACGCGCTGGTGCCCATCATTCTGGACGGCGAAAACGCCTGGGAGTATTACGACCACAACGGCCGTCCGTTCCTGCGCGAGCTCTATCGCCGGATTTCCGAAGATGGCAGGATGAACGCCGTCACGGTGAGCGAGGCGCTGCGGCTGATGGCGCCGCAGCCACTCGATCATATTTTCCCCGGATCGTGGATTAACGCCAATTTCGACGTCTGGATCGGCGCCGAGGAAGACAACCAGGCGTGGACGCAACTGCTGCGCGCGCGGCAGACGTTCGATGCCGTCTCCGGCGTCCCGGAAGACCGGCGGCGCATGGCGATGGAGGAATTGCTCATTGCCGAAGGCAGCGACTGGTGCTGGTGGTACGGGCCGGAGCACGATTCCGCCAACCGGCCGGAGTTCGATCAGCTCTATCGGAGTCATTTGGCCAACGTGTACCGCTTCCTCAACCTGACGCCGCCGGAGGAGCTTTCGCGGCCGATTCTGCGCATTGCGGTGCCGGAAGTACAGGTGCCGCCTTCGGGTCCGATCCAGCCCGTGATCGATGGCGAAGTGACGTCGTACTTCGAATGGATCGGCGCCGGCGCATACCGCGTGGACGAGCGCTCGGGCTCGATGCACGGGAAGAAATTCGTGATTCGCGAGGTCTTTTTCGGCAGCGACGGCGAGAGCTTCTACGTGCGCGCCGATTTTCACCCCGGCTTCGAAAGCGAGTTGGAAAGCATGGAGGCGCGCCTCCACCTGGCGCCGTTGCCGGACGGCCAGAGCAATCGAGTGACGGTACAGTTTGCCAATGGCGGGCGTGTGGTGGAGAACCTCGATCCACCGGCGCAGGCGGCTTTGCGCCGCGTGCTCGAAATGCGGATTCCTTTGGCCGCGGCATCGGTGCGTAAAGGCGCCGGGCTGCGATTTCAGTTTTCGCTCTGGCAGGGCGGGCTCCCCATCGATGCCGTGCCGCAACAGGGCTGGATCGAAATGAAGACCACCAACCCCGACGAGCTGGCGGAGTAGCGTGAACCGGCTGCCGTTCCTCGATTGGATGCGCGGGCTGGCCCTGGTCGTCATGATCCAGGTACACGTGTTCAATTCATTCGCGCGCATGGACGCGCGGTCGAACGGCATCTTCTCATTGGCGGTGCTCATCGGGGGGATGGCCGGCCCGCTGTTTCTCTTCATGGCGGGGATGACGTTTGCCTTCCTGATGGACCGCCTGGAGCGCAAAGAGATCTCCCCGGGCCGCCGCTGGTTGGCATGCCTCCGCCGCGCCGGGTACATCTGGGGCATCGCATACTTGATCCGGCTGACGGATTGGCTGGGAACGTGGCCGCATGGCGGCTGGGACGAGATTCTGCGGGTCGACATTCTGAACAGCATGGGCCTGGCAATGGCGGCGTTCTCGCTGGCGGCCTTTTGGAGCGGCGGCCGCCGCATTCGAGGGGTGCTGCTGGCGGCAATCGCGATCGCCGCTGTCTCGCCGTTTGTGGCGAACTGGGACTGGACCGGCTTCCCGGACGTGGTGCGGCAGTATTTCCAGGCCGGATATGGCCGCGGACACTTTCCATTTTTCCCGTGCGCGTCGTATTTAGGCTTCGGCATGACCGCCGGCGCGGCGGTGAGGCTCACCGAAATGCCGCGCATGGACCGCCTGATGCAATGGGCCGCGCTCATCGGCGGCGGCGCGGCGCTCGCCGCGCAGTACGTGGCCAACCTGCCGTATTCGGTCTATCCCAAATCGAATTTCTGGACCGACAATCCGGCGCTCATCGCCATTCGCGTGGGAATCTCGCTGGTGATTCTGGCCTGCTGCTATACCTGGACGGCGTATGGCGCAAGCGCGGGGTGGAGTTGGATGCAATCGCTCGGCCGGAATTCGCTGATGGTTTATTGGGTGCACCTGATGCTGGTCTATGGTCCGATGACGCGGGCATTGCAGAAGGCGCTGCCGGTTCCGGCGACGTTGCTGGCGGTGATCGCAGTCACGGCGTCGATGGTGGCGATGACGGCGGTCTGGCAGAGGTGGCGGCGCCGGAAAACTACCCCAGCCGGCGTGAATTCCCAATTACCGACAGGCTCGATAGCACCATAGCCGCCGCGGAAAGAATCGGATTCAGCACTCCCGTGACGGCCAGCGCGATTCCCAGGACGTTATAGGCCAAAGCCCAGAAGAGGTTCTGGCGGATGACACGGAAAGTCCGGTGGGCCAGGTCGAGGGTATCGGTGACTCCAGCTAGCGACGATCCCATGAGGACCAGGGGAGCGGCCTTCATGGCGATATCGGCGCCGGAGCCGAGCGCGATTCCGAGATGGGCCTGCGCCAGGCTGGGCGCATCGTTCACGCCATCGCCGACCATCGCCACTACTTCGCCGCGCTGTTCGAATTCGCGGATGACCGCTACTTTTTCATCGGGAGTAGCCTCGGCTTTCCAATCGTCGGCGCCGATCGCGGCAGCCACGCCGGCGGTCGCGGCCTCCGAATCGCCCGAAAGCAGCATGGTGCGGACACCGCGTTCACGGAGCTTCCGGCAAAGCTCCGCGGCTTCGGGCCGGATGCGATCGCCGAACGTCATCGTGCCCCGGGTGGTGCCGTCCCAGCCGAAGTAGACGGTAGTGGCCGACTCCGCGGGGCTGGTCTCCGCTCCCACCAGGCGGCGATTGCCGATGTAGTAGCGCACTCCGTCCACCACGCCGCTGATGCCTTTGCCCGGATGGATGGTCACGTCGGATGCCTTGAGGCCGCTGGCGTACCGTTCGGCGACGAGTTTGCCCAACGGGTGCTCGGACATGGCTTCCAACGCCGCCAGTTCGGACATGCGGCTGGTATCGCCGCGGACTTCGAGCAGTGTGAACTCTCCGGCGGTCGCGGTTCCGGTCTTGTCGAGCACGACGCGGTTCACTTTGCGAATGTTTTCGAACACGCGCGTATCACTCACCAGCACGGCCCGGCGCGATGCTCCGGCGACTGCCGCCGTGAGCGCCAGCGGCGTGGCAATCCCGAGCGCGCACGGGCAGGCGATCACCAGCACGGCGATGGCATGCATCAGAGCGCCCGCCGGATCGCCGGTGAGCCACTGCCATCCCGCGAAGGTCAGCAGGGCCAGCGAGAGGACCACCGGGACGAAAACGCGCGCCACACGGTCCACGGCGCGCTCCACCTTGGTGCGGCTGGCCGCCGCCTGCTCGACAGTGCGGACAATCTGCGCCAGCGTGCTATCGGCTCCCACGCGAGTGGCGCGAATTTCGAGAACGCCGCCGGTGTTCACGCTGCCAGAGACCACGGAATCGCCCGGCGCTTTCGGGCGCGGCGCCGATTCGCCGGTGAGCACCGATTCGTCGGCGTACGAGCGGCCTTCCACCACCACGCCGTCGGCCGGGATGCGTTCGCCCGATTTCACCAGGAAACGCATGTCCGGCCGAAGGGCATCGATGGAGACGAAGCGCTCACCGCCATCCACCCCCAGCCGGACTTTGGTTGGCATCAGGCGGTAGAGCAGCGTGAGCCCGCGGGCAGTTTTTTCCTTCGCCCCGCGTTCGATCATTTTGCCCACCAGTACCAGGGTCACGATGGCGCAGGCGGTATCGAAGTACACGTGCGTGCTGCCCCCGAAAGCCAGTGCCACGCTGTAGCCGTAGGCGGACAGAATTCCCATGGCCAGCAGAGACTCCATGCGCAGCACGCCCATGCGCATCCCCGCCCAGGCGATGCGCAGAATCGGGGCGGCGCAGTAGAAGACGGAAGGCGTGGCGATGGCCATCAGGACGAACGGAATGTAGCGGCCGAAGCCGGTGATCTTCTCGAAATAACTGGCGTAGACCACCAGGCTGAAAAACATGGCGTTCATGGAAAGGAATGCCGCCAGGCCGGTGCGCAGCAGCAGGTCCTTACGTTCGGCGTCGCCGGCGGAGGACGGCCCGCTATATTCGGAAGCGTGGTAGCCGAGCGAAACCACGCGCTCTACGACGCGGTGGGGCGGCAGGTACTGCGGGCAAAAGCGGACCTTTAAGAGGTCGGACGCGAAGAGCACTTCGGCGGACCGCACGCCGCGGGTGCGCATGAGGGCGTGCTCGATCAGCCAGCCGCAGGAAGTACACCACATGCCGCGGAGTTGGTACACCGCCTCGCGGGTCTCGGCGTCTTCGGGAATAGGCGCGGGTGCGTCCGCGGCTTTCGAGATCAGCCCCAAGCGCAAGCTCTGCTGAAACAGATCGGTGTCGCGAAAATTCTGTCCCGAGGCTACCACGCCGCTCTCGCGGAGAATGGCGTAGACGTTCTCGCAACCGGCGCAACAAAAGGCCGCATTGCCGGAATCGAGTCCGCACAGGGTGCAGATCACAAAGGCGCCGCTCCCCGGCTAGCTGGCATCGTGCACGAGGCGGCCCTGCTCATCGAGCATCTGCGGGTTGGCCTTCTTGGTTTCCACGTAGGCGAAGATCAGAATGCCGATGAAAATGGCCGAGACCAGCGCCAGAAAAGGAATCAATGCAGGTACGCGTTTCATTTCCCCTCCGGGGCCAGGAACGTCATGGGAATCGTGTCGGCCCCCGCCACGATGTGAAAGTGGGTCACCATCTCGTGCCATTGCCCGGCTGGTTCCGAAATCTCGAAGCTGCCTTGCGCCGAAGCGCCGGGCTGGACCGAAACGGGACCGAGCGCGAGGCTCGCTCCCGGCAGATCGGGCGCCGAGAATTGGATGGAAGCCGGTTGACTGCCGCGATTCGCGATGGTGTAGCGGAACTGATTGTAAACCCGGCCGCCGGCGCCGACGCGGTAGAGTTTGGCGCGCTCGGGCATCACATGGACCAGCACCGGCCGGCGGGTCGCCAGCGCCACGCCCAGACCCGAAGCATAAGCCAGCAAGATGACCAGCACGATAATCCGCCGGGCGTCCCAGGGCTGTTTGTGGCCGGCGGCGAGGGGCCCTTTTTCGCCCCAGACGTAGTGGATCAGGCCCGGTTTGCCGAGCTTGCCCAGGATCTCGTCGCAGGCGTCGATGCAATCGGCGCAGTGTACACACTCGATTTGGAAGGGCGACTTGCGAATGTCGATTCCCATGGGACACACGCGCACGCACTTCTTGCACTCGATACACTCATGCGTCTCGTCGCGATAGTGTACCAGCAGGGTATTCTTGTCGCCGAGCATTCCCTGGAGGTAGCCGTATGGGCAAACCGTGGTGCAAAAGCGCAGGCGCAGCAGGCTGAAATCGAGGAACGCGATCAGCGTGACCGCCGCGCCGGAGACGCCGCCGGCGGTGCGGAGATCGAACGTGAACACGCGATGCAGAACATCGCGCGGCGCCACGAAATACGAGACGAAGATGACCGCGAGGAATACCGATGCCGCAGCCAGCGCGCCGTAAAACAACGCGCGGTGCAGGCGGTTCCGTCCCCTGGGGCTGAACCGGATAAATTTCTTGGCGATCCAGCGCCGCAGGCGGTTCTCCAGGTTAATGGATGCCTCGCTGAAAATCATTTGCGGGCAAAGATAGCCGCAGTACACCCGGCCGTAAAAGACCGATGACACCACCACCAGGAACATCAGAAACATCAGGGCGAAAAAGACGATGGCGAATTCGTTGATCCAGAGCTCATATCCGGCGAAGTAGAAGCGCTGCCGGGGAATGTCGAAGCGAACGATATTGAGGAACGGCAGCGCGACGAAAGCCAGGAAGCAGAAAAGGTGGATCTGCTTCCGCATGCGGTGCCAGGTCCTACTTCCGGCTACTGGCGCCTGGCTTCTGGTCTCCGTTCTATCCATGGCACACCGGTCCCGCGGTCAATCCGCGCCACACCAGGATTCCGCCGGCAATCAGGAGTGAGGCTGCCGCCACGCGATTGCCCCAGGCTCGCATTCTCAGACCCGCGAACGAACTCATCAAACCGGTGGCAAGCAGTGCCAGCGCGGTCCCCATCCCGAAAGCCGACATCGTGAGGGCGCCAGCGAGCGGACGGGCTGTCTCCACGGCTTTCAGCAGCGCGCCATAAACCAGCCCGCAGGGAAGGAATCCGAGCATCAGCCCCAGCCCGAATTTCCCCAGCGCGCGCGACGACATCAGCAATCGCCCGATGGATCGCGAAAAGAAGGCCATCGCACCGCGCCGCTCCACCTGCACCAGGGCCTTGCGCGGCAACACGCGGAGCATCAGGATTCCGGTGACGATCATGGCCCCGCCGGAAATCAGCCGCGCCGCCGATGCCAGCCCGGCCATCTTCCCGAGCATTCCGATGCCGGAGCCGGCGGCGCCCGCGAGCGCTCCCAAGCCGGCATAAGTGACCACCCGCCCGGCGTTGTACGAGAGATGCGCCAGAACCATTTCCCTTCGGAAAGCGCCATGACGCGCCATGGCGACGCTGTAGGAAATGACGATTGGACCGCACATCTGCATGCAATGCAGGCTGGCGGCGAGGCCGACCGCGAACACCAGGCTGAACTCCACCAGGCTCATGCGCACGGCCCGCAGGCGAGTTTCGGATTGCGCGCCGCCACGGTCGCGCACTCGGTGTAGAATTCGAATTCCTTCATCAGGATGGCGGCAGTGGGGCAGCGCGAGGCGCACATGGCGCAGCGAATGCACGTGGTCTCGTCCTTCATCATGGCCCCCGCCATCCGGTCCAACTCCTCGGGCGCGTACTGCCGGAGGTCGCCGAACGCTTCCACCGCGCGCTCCATCCACTCCGGATTTTCGATCAGCTTGCTCAGCCCCACGAGGCGAATCAAATTTTCCGGGCAGACATCCACGCAGCCGTTGCAGGCCACGCACTTCCCGGTATCGAACACGGTATTGACGTTGCAGCGCAGGCAGCGCGAAGCCTGCCGCCGCGCTTCCGGCTCGCCGAACGGCGCCTCGACGTTTTCCAGCGTGGCGGCGCGCCGGTCGCTTTCGAGGGCCGGCGGATTCTGCCGCGGGATGACGTTCCAACCCTCCGCCATGGCGTAGGATGCCGGCTTCCACTGCTTGCGGACCACCACTTCCGTGCGCGTGCCGCGCAGATAATCGTGCATTGACCGGGCCGCGATCTGCGCGGAGGCAATGGCATCGATAAACAGCCGCGCGCCGTGGGCGATATCGCCGCAAGCGAAGACGTCCGGCGCGCTGGTCTGGTACGTCTCGCGGTTCACCTTGATGAGCCCGCGTTCCGATTCGACGCCGTCGGCCGGATCGAGGAACGAGAGATCGGAAGTCTGGCCGATGGCGAAGATGATGCTGTCGGCGGGAATATCTTCGACCTGGTTCTCATCGAATGACGGGTTGAAGCGACCGCGGGCGTCGAACACGGCGGTGCAGCGTACCGTGCGCAGCGCAACCACTTTGCCGTTGTCGTAAATCACCTCGCGCGGTCCGCGCTGGTTGTGCAGGTGGATGCCTTCCTCGGCGCCTTCGTGCACCTCGATCTCGTCGGCGGGCATCTCGTGGCGGCCTTCCAGACAAACCACGTGGATTTCCTTGTCGCCGCTCAAGCGCACCGCCGAACGGGCGACGTCATACATCTCGTGGCCGTCTCCCGGGCGTACGGCCGAGCGCGCCACGTCGTAAGCCACGTTTCCGCCGCCGATCACCAACACGCGCTTGCCCAGCGGCAGTGGCGTTCCCGCATTGAACGCGCGCAGGAAATCCATGCCGTCGATGACGTTCTCGTTTTCCGCGCCGGGCAGCGGCAGCTTGCGCCCTTTCGGCAGGCCGATTCCGAGGAAGATCGCCTTGAATCCGTCGCGGCGCAGCGATCCGATGGTGAAATCGCGGCCCAGGCGCTGCTGGCAGCGCAACTCCACACCGAGCGAGAGAATAGCGCCAATCTCGTGCCGCACCAACTCGCGCGGCAGGCGGAAAACCGGAACGCCGGCGGTGAGCATGCCGCCCGGTTCGCCTTCAGCCTCGAAGACGGTGACTTTGTACCCAAGCTTAACCAGGTCGTGCGCCGCAGTCAGCCCCGAGACGCCCGCACCGATGATGGCCACCCGTTCGTAATTCCCGCGATTCGGCGGCAGCATGCCGTGATTGGCGGCTTCGCGATGGAGCGCGTAGTTGCCGGTCTCCGGTCCGAACCGATCGGTGACGAAGCGCTTCAGCGGGCGGATGGTCACGGGCGCATCGACGTCGCCGCGGCGGCAATTGCGCTCGCACGGCGCGCCGCAGACGCGCCCGCAAATGGATGCGAAGGGATTGGTGGCGCGCGCGATGCGGTACGCCTTCTCGAATTGCCCTTCGGCGATGGCCGTCACGTAGCCGCAAGCATCGGTATGCACGGGGCACGCGTGCCGGCACTTGACCATCTCGGTCCAGTAATCGGTGGCGTCCGGCAGGCGAACCTCGTAGAAACCGTTCTGCATCGTCGATCCTTATTCGTGCGGCTTACGGAATGAGAAGACCACGGTAATGATGCCGAAGATCACAATCAGAGCCGCGATGGCATACATCAGGCCGCCCGAGGCCTCCGTGGCGGCGTTCAAGGCGCGCACCAGAGGCCCGCGCTCGGAGTGATTTACCTCTCCGTACATGTAGAGAAAGAAATACGCCACCGCGCCGCCGGCGATGGCGATGTAGGCAAATTTCAGGAACGTGGGGATATCGGTGCCCTCGCGTTCCGTAATCCAGCCTCCGGCGTAATCTTTCAATTTGCTTTTTTCCGGTTCCATTGCTCAGTCCTCGTCAAACATTCGATACTTGATCTCTTCGCTCGATTTCTTCCAATACCCCGCCTTCCACGACTTCACGCAGAAGAAAATCGCCACGCTCAGCGAGATAAAGAAGAACGAGTAGGAAAAGAAGATGCTCGGCCAGGTGTAATCAGTCATTTGGCGTCTCCTAAGCCCTGGTTTTCCTCGTGCAAAGACGCAAGGAAAGAAGAAGGAGCGGCCTGCTCGCCGGACTCATTTCTCGTAGTCCCCGTCCGGACGCCAATCTTTGGCGCGTCCAAGCGTCTGAATGTATGCCACCAGGGCGTTGAATTCCTCGGGATTGTTCACGATCCACGGGAAGGGCGGCATCACCGATCCTGGCACCAGGTCCCGCGGATTCCGAAAGTGCGTGCGATGCCACTGCGTGTCGTACTTGCCGCCCACGCGCGAGAGATCCGGCCCCGTCCTCTTGGTGCCGAACAGGTGCGGGCTGTCGTACACGAATTCGTCGGGTGTGGAGATCGGCGAGCGCACGCCGCGCCAGCCGCTGCGGATGGTGTCGGCCACCAGTGTCCGCGTCTGCTGCGTGTGGCAATACCAGCAGCCCTCGCGGACGTAGATCGCGCGGCCTTTCAACTCCTGCGCGGTATAAGGCCGGAGCTTGCCGGTGGGACCTTTGGCCGGGTCGTGATTCTCGAACGGCCGCCCCCAGGTCTTGTCCACCATGGGAGGCACGATGGTGGTCAGAAGTCCGCCCACGAAGAAGAGCACCAGCGCGGCGGCGATGGCGAAACTGAAGCTGTTGTCGGCCTTACTCAGCATATTCCCTCCTGGCGACCACCGTGGCCATGATGTTATACGCGAAACTCACGATCCCGCAGAAAATCAGGCAGCCGGAGAAGAATCGCACCAGCCAGATCGGCTTCAGCGCCACCACGGTATCGATGAATGGAATCGATGCGTTGTTCCACTGCCAGCCCTGCCAGAATCCGCCCAGCCAGAGAGTCACGAAGAAGCCCAGGCCGCCGATCATGATGAACCAGAAGCTCCAATTCGCCAGGGCATCGCTGTGCAGGCGGGTATTCCACATGCGCGGCACCACGTAATAGGTGCCGGCCACGGCGAAGAACGAGAACGCCCCCAGCAGCGCCATGTGGGCGTGCCCCGGGATCCAGTCGGTCTTCGAGACGATGGCGTTCACACTGCGCAGGCTGTGCATCGGACCCTGGAAGCAGGTCAGCAGATAGAACACCACGCCCGACATCAGGAACTTCAGCGGCACATTGTCGCGCAGTTGGTGCCACTGGCCCTTCATGGTCGCGAAAAAGTTGTAGACCACCGTCCACACCGGAATCAGCAGCATCACCGAGAAGGTGATGGCGATGGTTTGCAGCCATTGCGAGATGGGCCCGTGCAGCATGTGATGCGCGCCGGTCCACACGTACACGAATGCCAGCGACCAGAACCCGACCATCGAAAGCCGATGGCTATAGAGCGGCGTATTCGACGATTTCGGAAGGAAGTAATACGCCACGCCCAGCCCGATCGGCGTGAAGATCAGGCCGACCGCGTTGTGCATGTACATCCAGTTCAGATTGGCCTGGTTGACGCCGGTGGTGAAGTCCACCGCGAAGTTGCCTGTCAGGTAAACGAACGCCGTCCACAGGATCGTCCCCATGATGTACCAGATGGAGACGTACATCTGCGGGTATTTGCGCGTGGCGACGGTCATGAAGATGTTGAGCCCGAACATTACCCACGCCACCACCACCAGGATCGCCAGCGGCATGGGCAATTCCGCATATTCGAATCCATGGTTGTATCCCAGCGGAAGCGCCACCACCGCGCCCAGAACCACCACGTTCCAGATGATGGCCGTCACGACTCCGAGTTTCTCGCTCCAGAGTTTTACGCCGCACAACCGCGGCACGATGTAGTAGGCGAGGCCGATATCGGCGGCCAGCAGCCACCCGAACAGCATCCCGTTGACGTGCAGCGGGCGCAGCCGGCCATACGTCAGGTACGGGACCGTTCCCAGCAATTCCGGCCAGCAGAACTTCGCCGCGATCGTCAGCGCGATGATCCCCACGACGAAGAAGTAGCTCACGGCGCTGACCAGAAACCATTTCGCCGTCGTGTCCGTGTGGTGGGTGGTGCCCTGTATGGACTCGTTATTTACTTTTAGTTTGTAGACTTCGGATGAAGTTGATGACATCCCCGACCTCGTTGGTGCTCAGCATGTCGATCCAGGACGGCATGGCCGTTCCCTGGACACCATATTCAATCGATTCGAACAACCGCTTGTCCGGCACGCTTTCCACGAACCAGTGGTTCCGGAAATTGCGCGGGTGCGGGAAAATATCCAGCGAATTTGGCCCCTTGCCGTCCGCCTTCCGTCCGTGGCAGCCAGTGCAGCGCAGTTCGAAAATCTGCTCGCCGCGATTGATGGATTCCGGACTGGCCGCCACCGGGTTTGCCTCCGGAAGGTTGCGCCTCCGCTGCTCGACGAAGATCTGCCTGGCGAAGTTCTTCATGATGTAATCGAGCACGCCGTTGACTTGATCCTCTTTCAGGATTTGTTTCCATGGCGGCATGGAAGTTCCGCCCACGCCTTCCTGGATGGAGGCGACGAACCGCGCGCGCGGCTTGGATGCCATGAATCCCTGCTTGGTGAAATCGCGCGGCGAGGGATCGATGTACCAGGCCACTTTGCCGTTGCCGTCGCCTTTCTCGCCGTGGCAGCGGGCGCACAGGTTGGTGAACGTGGTTTGCGGGTCCCAGTTGGAGGGAGGCGGCGTCTTCAGGGTTTCCAGATATGCCGTCAGCTTCTGGAAATCGTCGGCCGGGAAGCGGAACGCCGGCATGATGGAGTCCGGCACGCGCGAGCGCGGATTGGCGAAATGGTCGGCCAGCCACTGCTCGTTGCGGATCAAGCCTTCATAGCTGAGATCGGGCGCGATGCCGCCGTCCTTATCGCCCAGTTTGTGGCACGCCGTGCAGGCGCGGTCGCCGAGGAGTTGCTCGCCGGCTTTCTCTCCCGCCGTTCCCGGGGGAATCACCACCGCGACGTTGGCCACGTGGGCCTTATAGCGATCGAGCGAAGTCTCGGCGAAATTCACTCCGCGCCGGCTCTTCAGGAAAATCACCAGCGCTTCCACATCGTCCTGCGGAAGGTGGAAGTTGGGCATGAACGACGTATCGAGGTTGGCGCGCGGCTCTACGATCGACTCCCAGAGGTAATCGACTTTGAATTTCTTGCCGGCTTCCGTCAGGTCGGGCCCGAGCGTGCCTTCGCTCATGCCGTCGATCTTGTGGCAGCCGTAGCAATTCATGGCATAAAACAGCTTGCGCCCGCGATTCACGTGCGGCGTGCCGGCGAAACCCTCTTCGGTGTGGCACTGCGCGCAGTTGGCTTCCATGTATTCGTTGCCCTTCAGATGGGGCGAGAAATCCTTGCGCCAGTTGGCTTGCGTCACGTAGCCGGTGAGCGGGTCGGGCCAGAATTCATCCTGCCCGTGGGCGTAAAAGGTATCGAGCCCGCGGCCTTCGCCATCGTGGCAGACGGTGCAGCCGAAATCGGAGAATTTATGCCGCCGCTCCCATTGCCCGTTGCGCTGGACATCGCCCAACGCCGCGGAATAAGGGTGCGTCTTGAGCGGCTCGGCATGATTCATAAAGCGCGGATCGTCTGCCGCCAGGTGGCAGGTGGTGCAGCGGTCCACGTGGGTGTCGCCGAAACTGCTGACGATGATCTGTTCGATGCGGGGCGAGCGCGCGTCCAGGTCGGTGCGCTCGCGATCGGTCTTGGCCAGCGATCGCGCCTGCTCGATATACGCGGTCTGGTGCCGCTCCCATTCGTGGAAGAACTGGTTTCGGAAGACCACGCCGTGCACCACCAGAACCACCAGGCTCGCAACTGCCAGTGCCAGTCTCATAAAGTCCCTCCGCTCAGAATGGCCATACCAGGCTCCAGTTCGGCCCTCGGAAGAACGTGCCGATGACGATAAAGATCACGTTGAGAATCACCAGCGTGAGGAAAATAGTGTTGGCCAGCAGGCGCTCTTTGGCGAACCAGCGGCCCACGCCGGCGGTGCCGCGGTCGATGTAGGGAACCAGAAGCAGTACCGCTACCATCAGCCCCGGGATGCCGATGCCGCCCCAGAACGCCGAATAGCTCACCATCTCCTGCAAGCCGAGGAAGTACCAGGGCGCCTTCGCCGGATTGGGCGGATGCATCACGTTCACCGGCTGTTCCAGCGGCGCGTTGAACAAAAGCGAGACCACCAGGATGGCGGAAATCGTCAGCACGAAGACGAAAAGTTCGGCCATCAGCAGGTTGGGCCAGCTATATACCGAATCGTCCGGCACGTTGCCGAGCTTGGTAAAGGGTCCGCGCACGAATCCTTGCAGTCCGTAGATTTTTTTGAGTTTCACCACTCCCGCATCGGTCGCCGGTGCGGGTCGTTTTTCCGGCCGCGACAATCCCCCATCCTTGCGAATGCGCCAGAAATGGATGGCCATCAGGAGCACCAGCACCGCCGGCAGCACCGCCACGTGCAGCACATAAAACCGCAGCAGCGCTTCCTGCCCGACGGTGGTATCGCCCAGGAGAACGAACTTGATCTGCTGGCCGACGATGGGCGCGTAGCCGGCGATCGACGTTCCCACGGTAATCGCCCAGAAGGCCAACTGGTCCCACGGGAGCAGGTAGCCGGTGAAACTCAGGAAGAGCGTTACCAGGAGCAGGAGGACGCCGAGAATCCAGTTGAATTCGCGCGGGCGTTTGTAAGCGCCGGTGAAGAATACGCGGCACATGTGCAGGAACACAATCGCCACCATGCCGTGCGCCGACCAGCGATGCATGTTGCGCAGAAAAATGCCGAAGGCGACCGTGCCACGCAGGTCGAGCATGCGGTCGTAAGCCTGGGTGGTGGAAGGAACGTAGTAGAACATCAGCAGGACGCCGGTGACCACCAGAATCACGAACAGGAACGTGGCCATGAGCCCGAGACCCATGGTGTAGGCCGGGCGCAGCGTGTTCCTGTTGACCTTGACGGGGTGAATATGCAGGAAGAAATTGGTGAAGCTGGTGGACGAGCGCTCGAGATCCGTGGAGGGCAGCGGATTGCGGAAGATCGAATTCCAGATGTTCTGTGGAAACTCCCGCAGTGCAGAGAGCGGCCCGGTCGGTTCTTTGGTGGGTGTCATACCGTCAAGTAAGTCCCCGGGTCGACCGGAGCGTTCTTGTCAATCACGATGTCGCCGTTGGGCGCCAGCGACACCTGAAACCATGGCAGCGGCTTGGGCGCCGGACCGCCGGTGACGTTGCCGTCCTGGTCGTAGTGGGAGCCGTGGCAAGGGCAGGCAAAGCCGGTATCGGCGATTCCCACGATGCACCCCAGATGCGTGCAGGTAGTAGAGATGGCGGCGATCTTGTTGCCTTCGCGCACGATGCAGACACGCTCCACGTCGCGCGCGATGCGCGTGCCGGGGGGAAAATCGTCGGGCTTTCCGATGGCAAACCGCGCACTCGGGCCGTAGGTCACGCGCGGCTTGAAAAACAGCCAGTCGGAGACCACGGCCAACAGCGCGGAGGCGAACAGTCCGAAGCCGGAAAGCCACGCCAGCATACGCCGGCGGGGCATGGCGGCTTCGGCGGAAGCGGCTGGTTTATCGTGACTGGGCGGAGCCACTGTCATTGCGTTTCTCCTCTGCCGCCGCGGGTCGCGGCGGTCCTTCGTCCAGGTCGCTCCAGAAGACCTGGTACTTGGCATCCTCAATGTTGCGAAAGTAGTCCTTCTTTACTGCGAAAATGAACACACACGCCGCCGCGGCCGCCATCATGAGACTGGCGACTACCGCGATCCACGTCAGTTCCATTCGGGCTGACTGGCTGTCCCAGGCTTCCGCGTGGCCGCCTGCCGGGCCAGTTCCGTGATCGTGGCGCCGCGCAGTACCTGGGCCACCGCGGCTTGCGCGCTGACCCAGACCTCGTGGGCCGGGCACCACTCCTGGCGGGCACAGACGCGATCGGCATTGAGACACATGTTGAGCCTCATTGGACCCTCGATCGCCTCCACCACATCGAGCATGGTGGCTTGCCGGTGAACATTGGGCAGTTCAAATCCTCCGGTATTCCCGCGATGCGAAAGCACCAGTCCGGCCCGCGTCAGGCTTTGCAGCACTTTCGAGAGAAATTGCTCGGGACATTCCGCCGCTTCCGCCAATTCGGCGCGGCTGGCACGCGTCTCAGGCGGCAAACCGGCCAGATGAATCATCACCCGGACGGCATAGTCGGCGGCTCTAGTGAGTTGCATATTAGGATTATAAGACTCTGATTATCCGATTCAAGCCATTTGCACGTCGGATTCCGAAAAAAGGGCCTGGATTACTGGATAAATTTAGTCCTAAATACCCCACTTGTGCGAATTGGCGCACCCAAATGTGGGGGTAATCGCCCGCCAGTGGCGCTTTCCGGCTATTTTCGAACCTGGACCCGCGCCGCCGCCGTTTCGTGCCGGCGCACTTCGGCCAGCCAGTCGATTCCCGCCGGCACGTCCTTTTGGGCGCAGTAGTATTCCCACACGGAAGGCCAGGGCAGGCTCTTCAGCTCTTCGAGCAGGGCTAAGCGCTGCGTAAAGTCCATGCCGAACTCCACTTCGCGCAGCCTGGCGGTTGGTTCGAGAAGCGCTACCAGCAGCGCTTTGATCATGTTCCGCATTCCGATCACCCATGCCGCCACGCGATTGATGGAGGCGTCGAAATAATCCAGGCCGATATGAATTCGGCCCGTCTTTCCGCTGCGCACGATCTCGCCGGCGATGGCCAGCAGCTCGTCGTCGAGAATCACCACGTGATCGCTGTCCCAGCGCACCGGGCGGCTGACGTGCAGCAGCAGTCCCGGGCAGAACATCAGCACCGAAGAGACCTTTTCCGAGATTCTTTCGGTGGGATGGAAATGGCCGGCGTCGAGCGTCAGCAGCTTGCCGCGCGAAACCGCATATCCCATGTAAAACTCGAACGACCCAACGGTGTAGCTCTCCGCGCCGATGCCGAAGAGCTTGGCTTCCACCGCGTCGAGGTGCACACGCGGATCGATGGGGTCATGAAAAATGCGGTCCAGCGATTCCGCCAGGCGTTCGCGCGGCGCCGTCCGGTCGATGGGAATATCTTTGTACCCATCGGGTATCCATACGTTCGTGACGGTGGCGCTGCCGAGCTGCTTTCCCATCTCCGCTCCGACCTTGCGGCAGCGGATCCCATGCTCGATCCAGAACTCCCGGATGGCCGGGTCCGAGTGCGCCAGCGTGAACCCGTCCGCGGCTTTGGGGTGAGAAAAATAGGTGGGATTGAAATCCAGGCCCAGCCGATTGTGTTTCGCCCAATCGATCCAGCCCTGAAAATGGCGCGGTTCGATCGCGTCGCGGTCCACGAACGTGCCGCCGTTTTCGAGATAGCTGGCGTGCAGATTCAGGCGGTGATCGCCGGGCACCACGCGCAGCACGGCTTCCATATCGCTGCGCAGTTCGTCGATGGTGCGGGCTTTGCCGGGATAGTTTCCGGTAGCCTGAATGCCGCCGCCCGAAAGCACCGCTCCGGGCGTTTCAAATCCGCCGACATCGTCGCCCTGCCAGCAGTGCATGGAGATGCGGAAGGTGGCAAGGGTGCGCAGCGCGGCGTCGGTATCGACCCCCAACGAGGCGTACTTCTCGCGCGCCAGTTCGTAGGATTTGACGATTTGTGCTTGGCTCATGGCTGGAAGGCAGGGTACCAATACGCGCGGGCCGTGGCAAGAGCGGGCCAGGCGTTCGCGGGGCCGCTTGCCAAATTCCGCCGCGGCGGTATTTATTCGACAGACCCGCCATCCCACGCATGCCTGGCGTCGGGAACGAAGGTCAGACCGCTGCCGTTCAACGCCACCAGCCATCCCCCCGGAACCGCCGCGCGCATTACCGCATGGTTGCTGGAACCTACGCGCGACCATGCCAGGCGCGGCCCGCTGGGGACCTCCGGCTCGGGCGCGCTTTCGGCTGCCGCACCCGGTTCCGATGCCGCTTCAGCACCCGTTTCCGCGGCCGCTCTTTTGCCGCCGCCGGTGGCGGAGAGGAACAAATCCCGCTTGCACTCGAACAGTTCGCCGAGGTAATGGAAACGCTCATTGTCGCGGTCGGACGCGACGTGCTCGATGAGCGCGCCGTACGGGACGGTTACCGGCGGAACACCCAGCGGCAGGCCGGTGCGCGGGTGCAGTTTGGTAGCTTCAATCATTTTGGTCAGCGAGAGCGATGGCGCCTTGGGCACGGGAAACCTCCAGCCCCATATTTTGCACGCTGAAACCGCGAAGTTCAACCGTGGCAGAATGGGTTGAGGAGGCGCAGGTGAAGGTCCCGCTATCCAAAATCGCGCACACCCGCTCCGGCGATAAAGGCGATATGTGCAACATCGGGGTGATCGCGCTCGACCGGCGCGACTATCCCGTTCTCCTGCGCGAAGTCACCGCGGAACGCGTGAAACGGCACTTCGGCGAGCTGGTGCAGGGTCCCGTAGAGCGCTACGAATTGCCCAATCTGGGCGCGCTCAATTTCCTGCTGCACCAGGCGTTGGGCGGCGGCGGCACGGTCTCGCTGCGCACTGACGCGCAGGGGAAAACCTTCGGCGCCGCGCTGCTGGCGCTCGAAATCGAGGTGTGACGTGGTGAAGCGGATCCAACACGGGCGTGTCCTTCAGATCGTGCTCGACCGGCCCGAAAAGCGCAACGCTCTTAGCGTCGAACTCTGCCGCGCCATCATGGAGGCCGTCACCGGCGCGGTACACGATGCCGGCGTCGGCGCGATTCTGATGACGGCCAACGGCAAAGCGTTTTGCGCGGGCATGGACCTGGACGAAGTAGACCGCGGCGCGACTGAGGAAACCAACTCGCTCCAGGAGCAGCTTTTCACCCTGGGAGCGCGCACCGCCAAGCCGCTGATCGCGGCGGTCCACGGCGCGGCGCTCGGCGGCGGCATGGGGCTGGTGGCCAATTTCCATATCGTCATCGCCGATGCCGATGCGCTCTTCGGGCTTACCGAAGTCCGGCTGGGGCTCTGGCCGTTTCTGGTGTATCGAGCGGTGGAAGCCGCACTGGGCGAGCGGCGGACCACGGAATTGGCGCTGACCGGCCGTACCTTCGGATCTTCAGAGGCTCGCGATCTGGGTTTGATTCATGAAATTGCGCCGGATGCCGGAAAGCGGGCTCTGGAATTGGCACAATTGATCGCGTCCTATAGTCCCACCGCTATCCATAATGGGATGAGCTTCGTCCAGGAAGTGCGCGGGATGGGCTGGGAGGAAGCGGGAAGAGTCGCACGGCGGGTCCGCGACTGGGTATTTACCGGCTCGGATTTTCAGGAGGGTGTGCGGGCGTTCCGCGAAAAGCGGCCGCCGCGCTGGCCATCGCTGGAGCCGTGATTTGGTAATCGACCCCCAATATCTTGGGGGCTGAAGTTAGAGGGGTACCGCAAGAGGGGTACAGGTGCTTTACTTTTCGTTCGTGCGCGTTTAGTATAGTTACAACTCCCCCGAAGCAGAGGTAAACGCTTTGCTGAGACTGAAACGCGTAGAACTCCAGGGATTTAAGTCCTTTTGCGAACGCACCGAACTGCGCTTCAACGGGGACGGCATCGCTGCCATTGTGGGCCCGAACGGCTGCGGCAAATCCAACATTAGCGATGCGATCAGTTGGGTGCTGGGCGAACAATCGGCGAAGTCGCTGCGCGGAACGCGCATGGAGGACGTGATTTTCGCCGGAACGCGCGAACGCAAACCGCTCGGCATGGCCTATGTCACCATGACGCTGGTGGATCCCGAAGTTCACCAGCCGCACCACGCCCATAAACTCCAGCCGGTGGAAGAAGGCGAGCAGAAGCGCGGCGAAGTCACCATCACCCGCCGCCTCTTCCGGTCGGGCGAAAGCGAATACCTCATCGATGGACGTCCGGCGCGTCTTCGCGATATCCAGGACTTGTTCATGGGTACGGGCCTCGGCCCGGAAAGCTACGCCATCATCGAACAGGGACGCATCGGCCAGATTCTCAGCTCGAAACCGCAAGACCGCCGCTCAGTCATCGAAGAAGCCGCCGGCATCACCAAGTTCAAAACGCGCAAGCGGCTCTCCGAGGCCAAACTGGAAGGCGCCAAGCAGAACCTGGCGCGCGTTTACGACATCCTCGAGGAAGTCACGCGGCAGGTGAATTCGCTCAAGCGGCAGGCATCCAAGACCCGCCGCTATGGAGAACTGAAAGCCGAGCTCGAAACCCGCCTGCGGCTGGTGCTTTCGGGCAAGTACCGCTGGCTCGAGCGCGATGCCGCCAAGACCGCCATCGATCTCAACCTCGCCGCCGCCGAACTCAAGACGCTCGCCGACCAGGTGACGGAGCGCGAGCAGGAGCACGAGCGCCGCCAGCAGTCCTGTTATCAGCTCGAGCGCGAATTGACGGAGGAGCGCCAGAAGCTTTCCGACCTGAACGTGGAAGCCACGCGCACGCGCGGCCGGCTGGAATCGCAGGTGCGCGAGAGCGGCGTCATGGAGCAGCGCATCGCGCAGGCGGAAAAGGAGTCGCAGGAGCTCGCCTTGCGCCTGGATGCCCTCGATCAGGACATCGCCGCGCACCAGGCCAACGTGGCGACGTTCGAGGAGCAGATCGCGCAGGCGCGCGGGCGCATGCAGGAAATCAATCTCCAGCGCGAATCTCTCCAGGCCAAAGTGCGCGAGCGCGAAAAGGCGATCGAAGCCGGGCGGCAGGTGATTTTGCGCCTGCTCGGCGAAGCCTCCACGTTGAAAAATCAGCTGGCGCAAATCGAGGAATACCTCGCCGGCATCGAGCGCGAGAGCGCCCGTTCGCAACGCGAAGAGCAGGTCGCGGCGAGCGAAATCGAGCGCCTGGAAATCGCGCGGAAGCAGCTCTCGGAGACGTTGGCGCAGCGGCAACTGGAACTCGAAGCCGTCGCCGGCGAGCGCCGGCGCACGGAAGAGAGTCTTGCGGAACGCCGCCGGTCCGCGGTGGAATTGCGCCGCGAAATCGACGGGCTGAAAAGCGAAGTCTCGCAGATTGCCGCCCGCAAGGAGTCGCTGGAGCAGGTGCTGGTGCACCGCACCTACACCACCGATTCGGTGAAGCGCCTCTTCGGCGCGCTCGAATCCGGCAAGGCCTCCGATTTCAAGCCACTCGGCGTGCTGGCCGACTACGTGGAAGTGGACGCGCAATACGAAAAGCCGACCGAGGAATTCCTGCGCGAAGAACTGGAATATGTGGTGGTAGAAAGCTGGCAGCAGGCGGAGCGCGGAATGGATTTCATCCGCGCCGAACTCGACGGCCGCGCCACCTTCCTGGTGCATCCCGAGCCGAACGGCCATCCCAAGCCGTCGCTGCCGGAACCGCCCATCGGGCCGGAAACCGGTATCGCCGCCCGCCTGAGCGAATCGCTGCGCCTGACCAACGGATTTAAAGATCGCGCCATCGACCTCCTGCCGCGGCTCTCGCTGTGTTTCCTGGCGGAAGATCGCGCCTCGGCGCAGCGGCTTGCGGTATCGTACCCGCATTTGTATTTCCTGTTGCCCGATGGCGTCACCTATCACGGCCACACCGTGACCGGCGGCAAGAAGACCGCGGCCGGACCGCTCGCCATGAAGCGCGAGGTGCGCGAACTGGCGGCGGCGCTCAAGAAGCGGCAGGAAGCGCTGGCAGGCCAGGTCGATCGGTTCGAAGGACTGAGCCGCGAAATCACCGGGCTGGAAGCGGAAGTCGAACGCCTGCGCGCGCTCCAGCAGGCGCGCGAAAAGGATCGCGTGGCGCTGGATCACGACATGCGCAAGCTGGGCGACGACCAGGCGCGCGCCAACTCGCGCCTTTCGGTGGCGCGCCTGGAGCTGGAACGATTGCGGCGCGACGCCGAGAAATCGGCCGAGCAGCGCGAGCGGAATCGCACCGCCGTCCAGGAGAAAGAGCAACTGCGCGCCGAGCGCGAGGAGGCGCTGGAAGGCGAACGGCAGGAACTGGAGAAGCTCGAAGGCCAGGCGGCCACCATCGGCGAGGAGCACGCCGCCACGCGGGCCGGGCTAGCGGGCTTGGAGGAACGCCACCGCGGCGAGCGTTCGGCCATGGCGCGCCTGGAACAGCAGTTCCACGAAACCTCGGCGCGGCGCAATGCCATCGCGCCGGAAATCGAACGGTTCGGCGAGCAGCGCGCGCGCCTGCTGGCCGACAACATCGAGCTGGATCGCCGAATCACCCAAATCGCCGAGGAAATCGCCGCGCTCGAAGCGCGGGTCAACCAGATGGCCACCGTGGATACCGAAGTGCGAGAACAACTGCGCACCGGCGAGGAAGACTTGAAGACGCTGCGCGCGGGTGTCGAAGGGTGCCGCGAGAAGCGCTCGCAGACCGAACTGGAACTGGTTCGCAAACAGGCCGAGCTCAAATTCCTGGATGAGACCAGCCGCAAAGAACTGAATTGCGCGGTGGAAGAACTGGCTTCCGCGGACGACCCCGTGCCCGATGGCGACGCCATCACGGAAGCCGAAGCCGCCTGCAACGAGGTGCGCAATCGCATCGAGGCGCTGGGTCCGGTGAATCAAGCCGCCATGGAGGAATTCCAGGAAGCGCAGCAGCGGCACGATTTCCTGAGCGCGCAGCGGCAGGACCTGATCGATTCCATCCGCGACACGGAGAAAGCCATCCAGGAAATCGAGCAGGTATCGCGGCAGAAGTTCGCCGAGGCCTTCGAAGCCATCAACCAGAATTTCCGCGAAGCATTCCTGACGCTCTTCGGCGGCGGCACCGGCGAGATGCGCCTCACGGATAGCGAGAACCTTGCCGAATCGGGCATCGACATCATCTGCTCGCCTCCCGGCAAGCGCCTGCAAAACGTCCTGCTGCTCTCGGGCGGCGAAAAGGCGCTGGCCGCGGTGGCTCTGCTGATGGCGATCTTCCGTTACCAGCCCAGCCCGTTCTGCGTGATGGACGAAGTGGACGCGCCGCTCGACGAATCCAACATCGGGCGCCTGAGCAAGCTCGTAAAAGAGATGTCGGAGCACACCCAGTTCATCGTGATCACCCACTCCAAGCGGACCATGGAAGCGGCGCAGGCGCTCTACGGAGTGACGATGCAGGAGCCGGGCGTGTCGCGGCTGGTGAGCGTGCGCTTCCACGGCGAAGCGGCATCGGCGGCATAAAACCAACGGTACACGATCGGCCGGGCCGCGGGCGGACGGCGGTCATTTATTGGCCAGTTCCGCCGCGCGGCGCAACCCCATCAACGAAAGCTCCGGAATAAACGCATCGAACAAATGCTCTTCTTCGAACAGCCTGCCGAACCCGCCCGTCCCAATCACCACCGGCCGGTCATCGGTGAAGTGCGCCATGGAGACCATCTCGACGAATGACCGGATGCTCGCCAGAGTCCCATAATACAATCCCGCCTGAATGCTTTCGATGATCGACCGGCCGAGAATCTCGGGGGGGCGCACGATCTCCACCACCGGCAGCCTCGCGGTATTGGATTCCAGCGCGGCCATCGACATATGGATTCCCGGCGCGATGATCCCGCCCAAATATTCGCGGTCTTTGCTCACCGCGCAGAGCGTGGTAGCCGTACTGAGGTCGACAATCAGCAGATTGCGTCCCGGATAGCGCGCCACCCCGGCGATGGCGTTGGCAATCTTATCGGCGCCCACTTCGAGCGGATTGCGATAGCGGATCTTCAGTCCGGTCTTCACTCCGGGCTGAAGCACGAACGGCTCCAGCCGGAAATATTTGAGGAATGCATTGCGCAGCGAGTGGACCACGTCGGGCACGACCGAGCAGATGGCGGCGGCGGCAATCCCGGCGGGGTCGACGCCGTTCTCGCGCAGCACCGCGCGGAAAAACGTGCCGAACTCGTCGGACGACGCACGCACATTCGACGTGCGGCGAAAAGTGGCGCGGAGATCGCCGCCCTCGAAAACACCGCCGTAGATCTGAGAATTTCCTACATCGATTGCAAGCAGCATGGATTATTGGCGCGGAACGTTATCGATGAGCCGCACACCTTCCAGAAAGATCGCGGCCATCCGGCGTCCCCAGTGCTCCTCGATGTATTCGACGGTCAGCCCTTCCATTTCCAGCATGCGCTGGGCGTCGCGGGCGTCACGTCCTTGGCTGAGCGCGCGATAGAGCGCGGAAGCTTTTACGAGCCCCGCCGGCGAGAGCCGTTCGTTCCGTGAGCTCTCGGCCAGGCCCGACGCCGCCCTTACGGTGGGGCAGGCGATAATTTCCGCGGGCAGGAAGAACTCTTCCACCATTTCCTCTACGGCGCGCAGCTGCTGGAAATCTTTTTCGCCGAAGTAAGCTCGCCGGGGGCGCACCAGGTTCAGCAGCTTCATCACTACCGTCAGCACGCCCTCGATGAACCCCGGGCGATGCGCCGCTTCCATGACCGGCACCCCGCTCGCGGGCGCCAGGCGGTAGCGATATCCATGCGGGTACACGTCCGATGCCGCGGGCGCGAACACCTCATCGACGCCGAGCGATTCCAGCAGCTTCCAATCGCGATCGGGCGTTCGCGGGTATTTCTCCAGGTCGCGCGCGTCGTTGAATTGGGTGGGATTGACGAAAATGCTGACCACCACCACCGCGTTTTCCGCGCGGCACCGCTCCACCAGCGACGCGTGGCCGCGATGCAGCGCTCCCATGGTGGGAACGAACCCGATTTCGCGATCGCCGATCTCACGCCGGCGCTGCTGCCACTCGCCGGCGCTATTCCAAAGGTGCATCATTGGTAGCTCTCCACAGACGCGGGGAAGGTGCCCGCCTTCACCGCCGCATCGAATCGTGCGACCGAATCCGCCACGCAGCGGTCGCCATCGGCGAAGCGGCGGACGAACTTCGGCGTGCGATCGAGATTCATGCCGAGCAGATCCTGAAGCACCAGAACCTGCCCGTCGCACTCCGCGCCCGCGCCGATCCCAATGGTGGGAATGCGCAGCGCGGCGGTGATTTCCGCGCCGAGCACCGCCGGAATGCACTCCAGCACCACCGCGAACGCGCCCAATTCCTGGAGCGTTACGGCCTCGCGCACAATGTTGCGCGCGGAGTCGCCGCCGCGGCCCTGAATTTTGTAACCGCCGTACGTGTTGACCGATTGCGGCTGGAGCCCGAGGTGCCCCATCACCGGAATGCCGCTCTGCGTCAGCCGTTGGACCACGTCCTCGTGACCCTCCACGCCCTCGAGCTTGACGGCATGGGCGCCGGCGCTCATCAGCGCCTGTGCGGCATCGAGCGCGAACGGCACGCCCTTGCGATAGGTCAGGAACGGCATGTCGGCGATCACCATTTTGCCGACCGCACCGCGTGCCACAGCCTCGGTGTGAGCGCGCATCATCTCGATATTGGCGGGCAGCGTGGAGGAATGGCCATAGACCACCATGGCGACGCTGTCGCCCACCAGAAGAGCATCGACGGAAGTTCCGGAAAGCAGGCGCGCGAAGGTGTAGTCGTAACACGTCACCATCGAAAGCTTGCGGTTTTCGGTTTTGGAGTGGAGAAAATCTCTAGCGAACATAGCCTCGGTACCTGTCGAAATCGATCAAGTCCTGGACTTACATGCTGCCCGTAAAGGGCGGCGCGGGTCCTCAAAAAAGTCGCTGCCACACGGTCAGCGCTGGCTCGATTATAGCAGCGGGCGGCCGGGCTCTGGACGGAAACCGTCCAGAGAAAACTCACAACCTCTTTCTTCTCAGTAAAAGAGGGTGCGATTCGGGACGGTTTCCGTCCGGAGGAAGGGTTCTACTGGACTGTGATGTTCACGGTGTTCGACGTCATACCCCCGGCGCTCACCACGACCGGGACGGTTCCGCTTCCCGCCAGCGACTGCGGAATCACGACGTTGATCCGATCGAGCCCCGGCCAGGTTCCCTGCGCTCCCGCATAAAGCACCGTGGCGGCTGCCGGTCCGATGCTCACCTGGACAGCCGCGGCGTTGTCCAACCCGGTTCCATAAAGCTCCCGCACGGTCTCCGCGCACGCTCCCAGATGCAGAGTCTGCGACTGCAACGTGCTGCTTACCAGCCGGTAGGGATATTCCGCAGTCTGCGCCCCCGAAGACGAGACGCAGACCGCGACGGCGGCGGCGAGATTGTCGGAGTTCCACGTGAAGAGTGCGGGAGCGAGCGGCGTAAGCGTGATCACTCCGAAAGGGGTGGACCCGTTACCGGAGGACAGGGCGACCACTGCCTTGCCCGGCGCCACAGTGGATGGAATCTCGAAATTCACCTGGCGGGCCGGACGATTGGCGGAAAACGGGCGTGTTATATAATGCGCGAAGCGCCACCGAGGAGAGGAAAATGTCGCATCTAAGCGAGACCCTGAAGGCCTGTGAAAAGTGTTTCGAGGAGGCCAAGAAGCTGGAAAAGCAGTTCAAAGCCGCCAAGAGCCCTCAGGACAAAGAGAAGCTGAAGAAAATGGCCGAGGGAGCCAAGAAAATGGGGATCGCATACTACGAGATGATCCCGGCCGCAAAGGACAAGGACAAAAAAGAGATGATCGATATCTGCGACTCGATCATCGGCGGCAAATAGCCCATCCCGGCGAAAAAGCGCGCGAAGATAGGGGCATGGAATTCGATCCGTCCTGGTACGGCGAGCGAGTCGCTGCCATTCTTCGGCTGGATGGCGGGGGCCGGCGGCTCATGCCCCTGGTTTCCACGCGCGCCGTTGCGGGCGAGGCACGGCGGATGATCCGCGAGGCCGGCGCGGGCGAACTGTTCCCGCGCGCGCGAGCACCCGAGGCCGCTCTCGCCGGACTGTATCTTTATTTCGACTGCTGGACGGAGGCACACCAGACGGCGCAGGAGATCGCTACCCCGGAAGGCAGCTACTGGCACGCCATCGTGCATCGCCAGGAGCCGGATGCCTGGAACTCCGGATATTGGTTCCGGCAGGCCGGACGGCACTCCATTTTTTCGGCCTTGCGCGATGCCGCCGCCGGGATCGGCATAGCGGCAGGGACGCGCTGGAACCCGCAGGCGTTTATCGAAATCTGCGAGCGCGCACGCGCGAATCGCGGCTCTGATCTGGAGCGGCAGGCGTGCGAAGTGCAGCGGGCCGAGTGGCAACTGCTCTTCGATTTTTGTGCGCGGCCATGAAGAAAACGGCGCCACAGAGCAAACCGCCGGGCGACCTCCGGATCTACGCCATGCTCGCCGCGGGCATCTTCGCGTCTTACGGCGCGGTGCTCCGCTTCGGGTTCGTCAATTACGACGATCCGGTCTATATCGCCGACAACCCGCACGTGCGGGATGGCGTGACGTGGAGCGGCATAGGTTGGGCGTTCACCCATTCCTTCGCCGGAAACTGGTTTCCGCTCACGTGGATCTCGCACATGCTGGATTGCCAGTTTTTCGGGCTGGATGCGGGTGCGCACCACTTCACCAATCTCGTCCTCCACACGGCGTCGGCGCTGCTCCTGTTTGCGGTTCTCCGGCGCATCACCGATGCCCGCTGGCCGAGCGCTTTAGTGGCGGCTCTGTTCGCCCTCCATCCGCTGCACGTGGAAAGCGTGGCCTGGATTGCCGAGCGCAAAGATGTGCTGAGCACCTTCTTTTGGATGCTCACGCTATGGTGCTACACACGGTACGTGGCGCGCCCGTCGCTCGCGAGCTACGCCTGGACGCTGGCGGCATTCGCGTGCGGCTTGATGGCCAAACCCATGGCGATCACGCTGCCGCTGGTCCTCATGCTTCTCGACTGGTGGCCGTTCGCGCGGGGATGGAAGATTCGCGAAAAGCTCCCGTTCCTGGGGCTCTCGGCAGCCGTCGCGGTGGTGACCTACACGGCTCACGTAGCGGGCCACGCGGTGGTGCCGTTCACGAAAATCCCGCTGACGACGAGGGTCGAGAACGCGCTTGTGACGTACGCCGTTTATATCGGCAAAATGTTCTGGCCGAACAAACTGGCGGTATTTTATCCCTATCCGAAAGGCCCGTTGGCCGTGCCGGCGGTGCTGGCAGGAGCGGGACTGGCGGGAACCACACTCGCGGTCGCCTGGGAGCGGCGCGCGCGCCCCTACCTGGCGGTGGGATGGTTGTGGTACCTGGTAACGCTCACGCCGGTGATCGGCCTCATTCAGGCAGGCGAGCAGGCGCGCGCCGATCGCTACATGTACATTCCCATGATTGGTCTTTCAATCATGCTTGCCTGGGGCGGGCGCGAGTGGTTGCGCGGGCGGCCTCGTGCCGCGATGGCGCTTGCCGTATCGGCATGCGCGGCGTGTGCTGTGGCGACGTTCTTTCAGGTGGATTACTGGGAGAACGGCGTAAAGCTTTTCCAGCGCGCCGTGGATGTGACGCCGGAGAATTATGTCGCGCGATTCAACCTGGCGCACGATCTGCGAGAAACGGGGGATGTGAACGGCGCGATCCGCGAGCTCGCGGCGGCGGTACGCATCGAGCCCGGCTCCGGCGTGGCGCACGACGAATTGGGGCAGCTTTTGGGCAGGGAGGGCCGGCTCGACGAGGCCCTGGTGCAGTTGCGGCAGGCGGAAATCCTGCTGCCGGCCAACGCCGCGTTGCACTACCGGATCGGAGTGCTGCTGGCGACTGCCGGCCACTCCGAGCAGGCGGTGGAGGAACTATCGCAAGCGGCGCGCCTCGATCCCTCGAACGCCGAGATTCGCCGCAATTTCGCGGTATCGCTGGCCGCCAGCGACCGCCTGCCCGAAGCGGTCGCGGAATTCCGGCGAGCTGCGGTTCTCCAGCCGGACGATGCCAAACTGCGATTCAATCTCGGGCTGGCGCTTCTGAATCTGGGGCAAAAAAGCGAAGCGATTCAACAGTTGCAGGAGGCGTTGCGGCTCGATCCCAACCTGGCCGATGCGCGGGCGGCCCTGGACGCAGCCCAGAGGTAGTTACCGCCAATCCGTCGCCAGGCGGACCAAAGTGCGCACCGGGACTCCCGACGGCCCCTTTGAGATGTACGGCTTATTGTCGTCGATCCAGGCGGTGCCGGCGATATCCAGGTGCACCCACGGGGTGTCGCCGGCAAATTCCTTGAGGAACATGGCGGCGGTGACCGCGCCGCCCCACCGGCCGCCCACGTTGGCGATGTCGGCGAACGGACTCTTCAGGTAATCCTTGTAATCGTCCTCGAGCGGCATGTTCCACATGCGGTCGCCCTCGGCTTTCGCCGCCGCCAGCACGCGGTCGCGCATGGCATCGTCGTTGGCGAACAGTCCTACGTTCAGATGGCCGAGCGCCACCACGATGGCGCCGGTCAGAGTGGCGGCATCCACCAGGTGCGTGCAGCCCTGCTGTTTGGCGTAGTGCAGGGCGTCGGCGAGAATCAGGCGGCCCTCGGCGTCGGTGTTGATGACCTCGATGGTCTTGCCCGACATCGCGGTCACGATGTCGCCGGGGCGTTGGGCGCGGCTGCCCGGCATGTTCTCGACGCAGGGAACGAATGCCGTCACCGGGATCGCGGGCTTGAGTTGGGCGATGGCCCGCATGGCGCCGAGCATGGAAGCGCCGCCCGCCATATCGTACTTCATTTTTTCCATCCCATCGGCCGGTTTAATGGAGATGCCGCCGGTGTCAAACGTCACGCCTTTGCCCACCAGGCCGAGATGCGCCGTGCCGGCAGCGGATTCCGGCCGGTAGCGGACCACAATCAGGGCGGGCGGTTCGGCGCTGCCTTGCGCCACTCCCAACAGCGCTCCCATGCCGAGTTGGGCCATTTGTTCGCGATCGAGGACTTCACATTGCAGATGGAACTCGGCGGCCATCTTTCGTGCCGCCTCCGCCATCACGAGCGGGGTGAGACGATTGGCGGGTTCGTTCACCAGTTCGCGGGTAAAATTCTGGGCTTCCGCCAGGATTCGCCCGCGCTCGGCGGCGGCTGACAGTTGGGAGCCGTTCTCGACAGCCACGGTGAACGATTCCAGAGATTTTTTGTCCTCTTCGCCGGTTTTGTAGCGGTCGGGTTCAAACCAACCCAAAACGGCGCCTTCCACGGCGGCCGAGACATTCGCTGGAGTGGCTTGGTTCCGCTCCAATGCCAGGGCGATTTTTTTCACCGATTTGGATTTCAGGAAGCGGACGGCCGCTCCGGTCAACCGGCGCAATTGCGGGGCGTCGAACTTGTCGGGCTTACCGGCGCCTGCCAGAAGCAGTCTTTTAGCTGCCACCCCCTGTGGGTGGTGTATCAAGGTAAGATCCAGGTATTTACCCGTGATTTCGCCGCTTTCGATTAAATCCGCGGCGCCGAACCGTTCTTCCCTGGCGGCTTCAAAAACCGGCACGATCAAGGCATCAGCTTCCACCTGGGGAAGCGGCGAATTGGCAGTAGCAATGGTCATCTTTCTGATTGTGCCCAACCGGGGCACCCGGTGGCAAACGCAAAAATCTTCCGTTTTTGGAATCCCGTCTCATTCGGGGTACATCTCAGAACCCGGCAGTCATCGAGCACGTCATTGTTATTACATGGCTTCCCGGTAAAAATCGTGGTAAGCTTGCTAGCAAGAGCAGGTGTGACGTGTTTCCAAAACCTGTAACGCCGGGGTGATGGGGATCGTCCAATAGAGGTAACAAGCGAGGCTTCCCAAGAGGGCTGGTGAAGGATATGGCCGACCATTCGCAACCTAATGATCCCAACGTGAATAGCCCGGACGACCATCTGAATCGGCTGTTGTGCGCCGAGATCGAGGATCCGTGGTATCGCACGTTCGTCCGCAACGTCAAAGAATTCTTCAACCCACCCAAGCTGCCACCTCTCGAGGTGACCTCGAAGCCCATCCCGGTTAAGGACATTTGGGGCCTTTACGGGCGCAAGAAGCAGTCGTTCATGATGTCGACCGGGTTGCAGGTCGCAGTGGTGGCTCTCGTATTCGTGCTGACTGCGAGCAAGACCGTGCGGAAAGCGGTGACCAACACCGTGCTGTATGCGGTGGATCTGGCGCCGCCCGAAGTCAAAATGAAGCCCCAACCGAAGACATCGCAAGGTGGAGGTGGTGGTGGAGACCGTTCTCCGCTCCCGGCCAGTTTCGGTAAGTTGCCAAAATTCGCGCTGAAGCAGTTCACGCCGCCGGTCGCGGTGTTTAACAATATGAACCCCAAGTTGGCCATGGAGCCAACCCTCATCGGCGACCCGAATACGCAGGTTGCCAATGTGGATTATCCGCTGTACGGCGATCCGCTTTCCAAATACATGACGCCTTCGAACGGGCAAGGATCCGGCGGTGGCATCGGTAACGGCAAAGGCGGCGGCGTCGGCAACGGCGACGGCGGGGGTTATGGTCCCGGAAAGGGCGGTGGAGTAGGCGGCGGCGTTTTCCGGGTCGGCGGCGGCGTTTCGGCTCCCGTGCTGCTTTCCAAAACCGAGCCGGAATATTCCGAAGAAGCGCGCAAGGCCAAGCACCAGGGAACGGTCATGCTGTACGTGCAGATCGATCCTTCCGGCCATGCCACGAACATCAAGGTTGTGAAGAGCCTCGGCCTGGGATTGGATGAGAAGGCCATCGAAGCCGTCCAGAAGTGGAAGTTCGCCCCCGGCAAAAAGGACGGCAAGCCGGTCACGGTCGAAGCTACCATCGAAGTGAATTTCCGTCTGCTCTGAGCACCATCCTCCTTCAACCAGACAGGCGATCCGGAAACGGGTCGCCTGTTTGTTTTGGTGTGAAAGCGCTACCCCATTGGCTGCAGTTCGGCTTCGGAACCGACAATCCCCCAGTTACCCACACACATCGCCTTTCGCGACCCGGCGGAAGTAATCTGCCTTTTTGTGTGAAGCGGCTACTTCATTCGCTGCAGTTCGACTTCAGAACCGATAAATCCCCAAGTTACCCACACATGCCCTTTCGCGACCCGGCGGAAGTAATCAGCCGCGACGGCCGGTTCGTGATTGTATAGGTGCCAGTTACCGATGCCGTAAGCCACGGTGTCGAAGCGCAGTTCGGTTTCCTGATCGGTATTGCCGGCGGGCGGTTCGGGCGGGAGCGCCTGGGCTTCGGGCAGCGCGCCCTGGAAGAATCGCACCAGGTGCAGGTAAAACAGTGTGTGGTCGGCGCTATTCTTCATTTCGGGCCGGATGGCCGCAGCGGCTTTGGCGGCCTCCTCGGGTTTGCCGGCGCGGCGCAGGGCGGCATAGACCCAGTTGGTGGAATTGATGCGCTCGTCGTCGTTGGGCGCAAATTCGACGGCGTGGCGGAAGGCGTCCGCCGCCTGATCGAAATCGCCCAGGAAGTAATTGGCGAGCCCGAGGTGATAATAAGCGTCCATGCGCCGGGGATCGATTTGGACGGCGCGGGCGAGATCGGTCCGCGCCTTGGCGAATTCGCGCAAAGGGAGTTCGCGATGGCCGCGCTCGGTGTACAGCGCGGCATCGTTGGGCGAGACTTCGAGCGCGCGCGTGAGCGTGGCAACGGCCTCGCGATCCTGCCAGACGGCGATTTGGGCCTGCGCCAGTTTGAGGAGCAGGCCGGGATTACGGGGGTCGGCCGCCAGTTCCTTTTCGGCGGCGGGAACCGTGGCTTTTTCATCCGGCAGGGAAGAGAATTTGGTGCCGTCCGGCGACGTCACCTGGTATGTCTGCGCCTGCAGGATGGCGGCGCACGCGAGGATCCATGCGGTCTTCATGGGAAGAGATTATAGCTGAATTGACATTCGTCAGACGGCGCGTTAGGGCATGATCGTGCTCTCGGACGTGGATGTCGTCCGTCTGGTCCATTCCAATCCGGACGTGGAGACCCCGCACCCGACCCCGGAAGTCAGGCTCGAGAATCGGCGCGACGCGTAAACAGAAACGCCAGTTGCGGCAGCAGGCAGATGAACACCAGCACCGCCGCCGCGGCGAGAATGGGAGCGGCGCCGCGTAAAGAGAGGGCGACCACCAGGCTCGAGACCAGCGGCGCCAGGAGCAGAAATCCCGGCGCCGGCGCGAGCGCCAGTACGATCACGCGCCGGCCGGCCAGCGTTGCGATCACGGCAGCGAGCAATGGCCAGGCGATCAGGTAGCTCACTCCGGGAGCGACCATGGCCATCCACAGGCCCACGCCGCCCAATACGAGTAAAGGCACGCCAATCCAGGGCCTCGCCCACGCCGCGGCGACGGCGCCGAGCAGCCCCACAATCGCCAGCACCCGGGCGAACCACGCCGGGTAGACGATCAGGGGCGTGAAGGCGGTGGCGAAGTAGACCGCATCGCCGGGCGGGTGTACGGACAGATCGCGATGGCCGAACCAGCGCGTGAGCCCGAGCGCGTAGCGGCCCTGCTCCTGCACGCTCATGGGGTCGAGATGCTCCACGGTGTCCTGCGCGGTGTGGTAAAACTCGGGGTGCTCAATGAAGGCGAAGTTCATGCCCGCCAGGCCGCCCGCCTTGAAGACGGTGAGATCGGTATCGTTGGGCATGCGGCGGTAAATTTCGTATGCCACCGATGTGGCGTCGGCCTGCGGAACAGCCGCTTGCAGGCCCCGGATCAGCCACTGGTTGCCGGCGCTGGTCTCGAACATGACGGCGCTGCCCGACGTGCCGCGAGCTTCGAAATTGAGGACCACTCCCGGTTCCGATCGCCAGGGATGGTCGCGCATGAAGACCTGGGCGCCCAGCAGGCCGCGCTCTTCGCCGTCGGTGACGAGGAAGATAACGTCGTTGCGCAGCGGAGGGCCGGCGCGCAGGGCGCGGAGGGTCTCGAGAAGGACGGCGACTCCGTGCGCGTCATCCCCCGCGCCGGGCCCGCGCGCGACGGAATCGTAGTGCGCCGCCAGCATCACCGGCCGGGTATTCGCCGTTCCAGCCATTCGCGCGACGATGTTCTGTACGTTCCCGCTTGCATGGAAGCGGCCGCGGGTGAATTCGGCAAACCCGCTCTCCAACTGCGGCGTGAGGCCCTGCTTCGAGAGCTCGGTTGCAACGTAATCGCGGACGCGATCATGGTCGGGTGTTCCGGTGGGGTGGGGCCTCTGGGCGATGGCGCGAACGTGGTCGAAGGCCCGGCCGGCGGAGAATTCGGTGCCGGGAGCGCCGGCCGGAACGGGGGCGGGCCGGGAACGGGGAACCAGCGAAAGGGCGGCCCATAGGGCCAGTGACGCCGCCACCGCGAGTTTCATAAGGACGGCTGGTTAGCGCAAGGAAGCGCGCTGGCTCGCCGGCTCGAGCGGGTTGGGCACGTGGTGCTCGGAATAATAATGCGGGTGCACGCGCTCCACAATGGTCGCCACCGAGCGATCGAGATAGTGGAAGTACGGCTGCGGATTCAATCCGATCCAGAACGCCCACGCCACCAGCGGCAGGAAGACCGCGATTTCGCGCCAGGAAAGATCTTTGAGCGTCTGGTTCTTCTCCCTCACCTCGCCCAGCATGGTCCGCTGGAAGAGCCAGAGCAGATACGCCGCGCCCAGCGCGATCCCCACCGCGGCCCAGAATGCCCAATTAAAATTCCGCACGTACGCGCCCTGCAAAATGGTGATTTCGCCGATGAACCCGTTGAGCGGCGGCATCCCCATCGAGCTCAGCATGGCGAGCCCGAAGATCAGGGTGAAGATTGGCATCACTTTCATGAGGCCGCCGTATTCGGCGATCTCGCGCGTGTGCCGCCGCTCGTAGACCACGCCTACGATCAGGAAGAGCATGCCGGTGGAGATGCCGTGATTAATCTGCTGGAGAATCGAGCCGGAGATGCCGGCGGGATTGAGCGCGAAGATTCCCAGGGTGCAGAAGCCGAGGTGGCTCACGGACGAATAGGCCACCAGCTTCTTCCAGTCCTTCTGCATCAGGCACGCGAGCGCGCCATATACGATGCCGACGATGGAGAGGAACACCACGATGGAGATGATTTTCGGATTCCGGGCGGCATCGGGCAGCAGCGGGATGGAGAACCGCAGGAAGCCATACGTTCCCATCTTCAGCAGCACGCTGGCCAGAATCACGGAACCGGCGGTAGGCGCTTCGGTGTGCGCATCGGGCAGCCATGTGTGGAACGGGAACATCGGCACTTTGACCGCAAACCCCACGAAAAACGCCCAGAAAACCCACCATTGCGCGGTGGGCGAGATCGCGGTATGCATCAGGTCGGCGATATCGAAGCTCGGCGCGGCGGTCTGCGCGTGCGCCCAGTACAGATAAATAATGCCCAGGAACATCAGCACGCTTCCGGCCAGCGTGTAGATCATGAACTTGATGGAGGCGTACCCGCGGCGCTGGCCGCCCCAGAGGGCGATGATGAAATACATCGGCACCAGGACCGATTCCCAAAACACGAAAAACAGCAGGAAATCGAGCGACATGAAGACGCCCAGCATGCCCGTCTGAAGCACCAGAAAGAAGGCGTAATATTCTTTGAGCCGGTCGTGGATGGCATTCCAACTCGACAGCACCGCGATGAAGCCGATCAACGTCGTGAGCATCACCAGCAGCAGGCTCAGACCGTCGATTCCGAGATGGTAGGATGCGCCCAGGCTGGGAATCCACGCCGCTCTTTCCTCGAACTGCATATCCTGGCTGGGATTGAACCGGAAAACCAGCGGCAGGGATACCAGAAAGCCCACGAAAGAGATCGCATTGGCCCACAGTCTGATGGCGCGTGGATTCGACGACGGAATCAACAGTAGCACCAACAACCCGGCCAAAGGCGTAAAAAGAACTATCGACAGGATGTGGGACATAATTGACGGCTTCGAAGTAAGGCCCTATATTATCACCATCCCTGCCGGTATGAAATCCAATCGCGGCAAAGGCGCCGGAAAGGCGCGCAAGGCGGATTTGCGCGCCGCGATTTTGCCGGCTGCGATCCTGCTGGCCGCGCTGGTATGGCGCACCGTCAGCCTGAATTCCTTCCCGCCCCTCCCGGACGAGAAGATCACGCGCGACGTGGTTGCCGGCATCTGGGACGGCCAGTGGTCGAACAACTGGAAATATACGGTTACAGACCGTGCGTTCCGCGTAGACCTTTACAATTTTTCCTCGTACCTGTACGCCGATGCGGTGCTGGCCGGAGTTCCCGCCACGCTCGGCTCGAGCTTACCGGATGGCCATCCCGATCTGATTTCCTGGAGCAGGCTGGTTTCGGCTCTGGCGGGCACGCTGGCCGTTTTTTGGTTCTACCTGGTGGCGCGGCGGCTATTCAACCGGGCCACCGGACTGGTGGCGATGACGCTGATGGCTGCCATGCCGCTCCTGGTGCAGGACGCCCACTATGCCCGGCCGGAAGCTTTCGTTCTCGCCCTGACGGCGGTGGCTTACCTGCTGCTGGCGCGATTCGATGCCGGTCACGGAACCTGGGCATGGGTCGCCGGCGCGGGATTCTGTTTCGGCTTGTTGATCGCCTGCAAGATTTCGCTGGTACCCATGGCGCTCGTGCCGGTCCCTTTCCTGGCGCGAATCAAAGACCGCGCCTCGGCCGGCCGGACTGCCGGCATCTGTGCGGCGGCTGTCATTCTGGGGTTCATGGTGGGAGTGCCGGACGCCGTTTTTCATCCGGCGGCATTCTGGCATGGCGTCGACTTTCTGCGGAATCAATATGCCGGGGCATTCCGCCCGCACGCGTCCATCGATAGCAATAATAGCGTCGGTCTGACCGCGGCCTATTTCTGGCAGACCACCGGACTGCTGCTGCTGTTTTCCGCCGCCGGCGCCTTCGTGCTCGCACGGGCCCGGCGGTTCGCTCTGCTCGCCGCGATCGGCGGTCCGGTGGCATTTTATCTGCTCTATTTCTGCTTCGAGCGCACCTTCTTCGAGCGGAACTTGAGCCACGTGGCGCCGCTGATGGCGATGCTGGCAGCCGTCGCGCTGGTGGCGGCCGGCGAGCGCTTCCCGGAAAAACGACGGAGCGCCGTCCTGATCGCGCTAGTCGCGCTCGCCGGAGGACGCGAGGCGTGGGTGTCGGGCAAGCTGGTTTTCGAGGCCATGCGGGGGACACCGGAGCGGCGCGCTTTTCGGTATGAAATTGCTCTGCAACAGACCCTCGGGCACCGGCTCGATGGCAGCATATCTCTGTTCATGGATAGCCAGCTCGATACCATGATTCAGACCGCCGCAGCCGGCAGGGATATGCTGGTGCGCGTACCCGACTATCATGATTCCTTCACGAAAAAACACTTGGAGGAGTTACAGAAACGCACCGCCTGGCGCCAGGCGGGCTATTTTCCGTCGGTCTTCGAAGATTTCGATGTGAGCACCCTGATTGCTTACCACGGGGTGTCGCTGCGGTATTTGCTGCTGCGCGCGCCGCGGCCTTAAGGCCGCGGCTCAAGGAGCGCCGCCCCCAGTTTCTCGAGGATTGCCGCGCCGGGCACGCTTCCCTGCGCCATGCGGGCCGTACCGCCGCCGCGTCCGCCGGCCTCGGCCAGCGCGGCTTTCAGGCGCTGGCCGGCATCCACGCCGGAATCCGCGGATGTGGCGAGTAAAATCGACGGCGGACCGGTCAGCGTCGCCACGAAGACCGCCCGCGGCTGCGCGGTGAAGCTCTGCGCCAGCGCGCGCAGTTCGTCCAGGCTGCCGGATGTAGCCCGGTGGACGGCGCGGCGCAGGCCATCCGGGCCGGGCGCGGTGTTCCGATAGAGTTCCCCGCCCTGGTAGGCGGCGAGTTCGATTTCCAGCTTGCGGCGCAGCTTATCGGCGCCGCGGGCGGCTTCCATTTGCGCCGCCACCACCGCCGGCACGTCGTCGAGGGCCGATGAAAAAAGCTGCGCCACGCGACTCAGCGCTTCAAAATCGGCGCGCGCGCGCCGCACGGCTCTTCCGCCGCACAGGAATTCCACGCGCACCGACTGCCGCACTTTCTCCAGCTTGCGCAGGAGTATCGCACCGATCTCGCCCGTGCCGCGAACATGGGTGCCACCGCAGGCGCTGCGATCCAAACGGTCGATGGAGACGATTCGCAGCGTGCCCTCGCGGTCCGACGCCTTGCGCAGCCCCTGGACGCTGGCAGCGTCCTCGTAGGTCACAACGACCGGGCGGTTCTCCCACACGATCGCGTTGGCGCGGGCTTCGACGGCTTCCAGAACGCGGGCATCGGCGGCGCCGCCTTCCAGGTCGATGGTGGAGCTTTCGGCGCCCAGATGGAAACTCACCGTGCGCAAGTGGAACAGTTCCTCGAACACGGCGGATAACAGGTGCTGACCGGTGTGCTGCTGCATGTGATCGAAGCGGCGCGTCCAATCGATGGAGCACTCCACCGGGCCGGGAGCGACGGGCGCCGCGAGGAGGTGAGCAATGCGGTCGCCCTCGTCAATCACGTCACGCACGGCAACGCCGGCGATGGATCCGAGGTCGAAGGGTTGGCCTCCGGAGGTCGGATAAAACGCGGTGCGATCGAGGTACACGGTGGCGGCGCCTTCTCCCCCACACTCCAGTGCAAGAGCGTCGAAACGATGGAGGTAGGAATCGTGGTAGTACAGCCGTTCAGTCATGGGAACTGTCATTTTCCCAGAATCGGGATGGATATGCCGATTACCCCCAAAAGGGGGTTGCCGGTCCCTACCATAGTACTAGCGAGATTGTGCGCAAAGCAGTTGCGCGC
>Ga0335073_10000417_pt1 | contig 55064 bp, 45 predicted proteins | sample Lox_Sample_22_FD_207093 | JGI IMG/M metagenome (GOLD analysis project Ga0335073, IMG submission 207093) | Soil microbial communities from Loxahatchee National Wildlife Refuge, Florida, United States - Lox_Sample_2.2 | ecosystem: Environmental > Terrestrial > Soil > Wetlands | place: USA... | reverse complement strand
TGTACACTCTCTAATATCCATGGGAAGACAGCGACTTGGCCAACACTTCCTCGCAGATGCAGGCTGGCGCGAAAAGATCGCGCGTGCAATCCACGTGTCGCCGCACGGAATGGCGGGGAATGCGACCACTGGGGACAACTATTGCTGGATTGAAATTGGCGCAGGCCACGGAGAAATGACCCAACACCTGCTGAAAAGCGGGGCCCCAGTGATAGCCGTGGAACTGGATCCGCCACTGGTCAGCAGCTTGCAACGGCTGGCGCAAACGCATGCGAACCTCACCGTGATTGCGGGCGATGTGCTGAAAACCGATCTTGCGGAATTGGCGGCAAGCCGGAGGATGCGCATCTACGGAAATTTGCCGTACTACATCACATCGCCGATTCTGCACCATTTCTTCCCATATGCTGAGCAAATCGATGAGGCGCACATCGTCATCCAACTGGAGGTTGCAGCACGGCTGACGGCACGGCCCGGCGGCAAGCAATATGGATATCTTTCGGTGGCCACACAGTTTTATTTCCGACCGACGTTCGCGTTGCGCTTGCCGCCCGCGGCGTTTCGGCCACCGCCGGAAGTGGCCTCGGCGCTGGTGACGCTGAAAGTTCCCGGCGAAGCGGCAAAGGCACAGATCGAAAATCCCGAGAAATTTCTGGATTTTGTGAAAACGTGTTTCGCGCAAAAACGCAAGACGCTGGCGAACAATTTGAGAGCACTGGCGACTCCGGAGCAAGTCCGGGAAATTTTGAGAGGAATAAAGTTGCGGGAAGACGCGCGAGCCGAGCAGTTGCCGGTGGAGCAGTTTGTTGCACTGTACCGCGCTATTTCTTCAGTACCGCCAGCAAGCGGTCAGGATAGTCGGTCATGATTCCGTCGACGCCGGCGGAGGCCAGCATGCGCATATGAGCGGGGGAATTCACGGTCCAACAAACGACCTGCAGGTCTCGTTTGCGCGCTTCGTGCAGAAAATTCGGTGTAACCAGGTCGCCGCGGACCGCCAACTGGCGAGCGCCGATCTCAATGGCCTTTTCGAAGGGATTATCGATTTTGCCGTCATGCAACAAGCCGGTCATGAGGGTAGGCTCGATTTTGCGAAGGGCGGCGAGAATGGCGGGATCGAAGGAAATAATGACGCTGCGCTGAATTTCACCGGAATCGCGCAAGGCGCTGATCATGGCATATTCGCCGCCCCAGAAGCCGCTGGGTTTCAGCTCCAGGTAGAAAACGACGTCGTTCTTTTTGGTGAATTCGAGAACTTCTTCCAAGGTGGGAATACGTTCGCTCATGAACTCACTGGCAAACCACGAGCCGGCATCAAGGCGGCGCACTTCTGCCAGAGTCATCTCATGAATGGAACCGCGGCCGTTGGTGGTCCGGTCGACGGTTTCGTCGTGAATGGCCACGAAGTGGGCGTCGCGAGTTAAGTGCAAATCGGTTTCGATAAAGGAAACGCCCTGCGCAACCGCGCGGCGGAAGGCCGCAAAGGTATTTTCCGGGGCGTAACCGGATGCGCCCCGATGAGCAATGGCTAGCACTTGATCGACTTTCTCCAGGGGTAACCGACCGTTAGAATTCGCATGAGAGCTTGCGAAGCCCTGTCGTATGCTAACAGTGTACAGCATGCGCGCTTGCTGACTAAGCACTAAGGAACCAAACGCAAATCCGATGATGAAGCGTTGTGCGATCCAAGTTGCACTGACCGCAGTACTGGCAGCGCTGGCCTGTTCGAATGTTGCCGCACAAACCTCGTCTGCAACGAAAACCGGCGCATCGAACGAGCAGAGTACGCTGCTCTGGCGGGAAATCCATCACCAACTTAGCGTACTTCCCTTTTATTCGGTATTCGACTACGTCACCTTCACTTTGAAAGGAAACAACGTCACGCTGAGTGGTCAGGTGCTTCGGCGCTCGATGCGAGAGCACGCGGAGGGCGCTGTACGCAACATCGAGGGCATCGGGACGGTGACCAACCAGATCGAGGTGCTGCCCGCTTCGCTGAGTGACGATGATCTGCGCAATTCGATCTATCGGGCGGTCTACGAGGATTCGACGCTGGCGCATTACGCGACCGAAAATGTGCCGCCCGTGCATATCATCGTGAAGAACGGCGCTGTGGTGCTGGAAGGTTCGGTGGCTTCCCCTGCAGACAAAAACCTTGCGGGATCGCGAGCAGCCGGTGTAAGCAACGTGCAAGGTGTAAGAAATAACCTGATAGTGCATGCTCAGGAGAGCGGGGCACAATAAGATTCGGCGGTTCCAGGAATGGCCTGGGCAAAGGGAGTAACGGTGCAACCCAACAATCCGTATTCGAATCAAGGCGACTCGCGAGACACGCCAGCACGGCAGAAATTGGTGGCGCTGCGAGAGGCACTGCTACGCATCCACAAATCGCTGTTGGAGATGGAACGGCGTGCCTATGAAAAGGAACACGGTAAGGTGAGCGCCGGGGAGCTGTTTCGTCTGGTGGTGGACGACCCGCAATTTTCCTGGCTGCATAATATTTCAGAATTCGTGGTGCGCATTGATGAGAACCTGGCCAGCGAAGAAGGTGTAACCGACACAGATTCTCACGTAGCCATTTCGCTAGCCCGAAAAATCTTTGCGCCTACGGAGACTGGCGACGGTTTCCAGAAGAAATATTTTGACGCAATTCAGAGAGACCCGTCGGTGGTGATGGGCCACGCGGAACTGGCGCGTCTTTTTCACAACGAGCCAGTGGACCGAGAGGGCGAGTAAATTGCAGGTACTGTTCGCCAAAGCGCTGTCCAATCGCCTAAACTAGAAAGCAAGCCCTCTGCCTTTGGAGCGTATCCGGGAGTGAAACGCATGAGTTCGAACCGCCCAAGTTTTAAGCTTTGGTTTGCTCTGTCTTTTGCGATTTTTCTGGTCGTCTCGCCTTTGGTTGGCAAAACCGTCGCCGATTTTGACCCCAAAACGAATTTTTCAAGGTACAAGACCTTTGCCTTTGCGGGCGGTGTCGAGAACCTGCTGATGTTTGAAGTAAACCCCGGACTGGTGTCGGAACGTGTGCACCGCACGGTGAATCGAGAACTGACACAAAAAGGCCTGCACGAAGTGCAGATGAACCAAAATCCTGACTTGCTGGTGCGCTTTTGGGCTAATCCCTCTGCTCAGGTGAATGTAGCAACCATGGGCGAGTGGGGCGCCTATAAACCTTACATTGATTCCTATTGGGCTCGGACATATGAGGAAGTATCCACAAGCAGCCGGAAAGAAGGGGCGCTGCTGATCGATTTGGTGGATCCGAAATCGAAAACGCTGGTTTGGCGGTTGTACCTGATCCACAAAATCAGCACGCCCGACAAAGAATGGAAGAAGGCTGACGACGAATTGAGTAAAGGATTCGAGAGTTACCCGCCTTCGGAAAAAGAAAAGGAAGAAAAGCAGAAGGAACGCGAGGCTCACCCGCCGCAGGCGGACTGAAAATTCGTTTTCCCATCCGGCGACGCGATTGGTAGCATGTGAGGGCGTTCGAGGAGCACACAATTATGGCCAAGAAAGACAAACTCACCGAAGTTTCCCGCCGTATCGGAACCGCGCTGGGGAAAGCCGATAAACAAGCGCACCTGCACGCGCGCAAATTGTCGGAGGCCAGCAAAGTCACCAAGGAAGAATTGGAAGAGATTTCCAAGCACGTGGAAGCGCTGAAAAAACAGCTCGCCAAAACCACGCAAAGACTCAAAAAAGCCATCGCTTCCTAATCTCCTTTGTGCTTTTTGCGCGCTTCGGCCGCACCGCCTGCGGCGCCATTATCGGTCCGTCCAGCCTCCGCAACTCTTTTCCCTGCTCCGTGTTTCATGGGATGTAAGGACAATGAAGAATCCCGGCGGAGAACGGGCCAGCGTTTCCGGCTACTTCTCTTGATGGAATCCGGGGCGGGAAGAGAGGTCGGTTATGCGTTACCTGAAATATGCAGCGCTTTTGGGACTTTTGGTGTTTGCGGTAGCGGGAACAGCACACGCACAAGTTGCCGTAGGCGTCCGCGTGGGCCCTGTCGGCGTAGCAGTTGGCGCGCCGCCGGTTTGTGCTTATGGATACTACAACTATTATCCGTATGCGTGCGCTCCCTACGGGTATTACGGGCCGAACTGGTTCGTGAATGGCGTGTTTATTGGGGCGGGTCCGTGGTACCACGGGTATTGGGGACCTCACGACGGCGGCCCGGTGTATGGCAGACCCGGTTGGGGCTATAGGCCGGGACCCGGCTATCGTCCGGCTCCGGTTTATCACGGCGGACCGGTAGCCCACGGGTATGTGGGCGGCGGACACTACGGTGGCAGTATCCACGGAGGAGTTCGCGGACGCTAAATTCTCCCCGTTCTCCCAAAGGGTGCTGAAGTCCGAAACTTCAGCACCCTTTTTTTGTGCTGAAGCTCTGGGCAGTTCACATGTCGACGAGGCTCTGAAAGAACGGCAAACTTTCACAGAGTTTTAGGATTTTTGATTGGATCTGCGGCGTTAAATCCAGAAACTCAAACCCGTACATAGCGCCGTTCTTGCGCCTTACGATCGCTTCCACGCGTTTATTTACGACCGGGGATAAGCTGACTTTCTCTCCCACACCTAGCTAGGTCGGCGTAGCGGCTGACAATCCTCCGGCACTGATCTCGTAGGTCATCGCGGTAAACCATGTGCCATCCGCTTTGCCGATGTACAACCTTTCGATGTACCTGCGGCGTGGGTGCCTGCGCCGTTCCTGCACAGTATTGGAGGACTCTAATTCCGTCGCCTGAACTTCCGCGGTCCTGGGCCGACCGGGAACGCGCTCGCCTGTAATTAGCGCCGTCGCATTTAGCATGCTCATTTCCAATGGGTGCACTGAACTTGCATTAAGGACACCAAGCCGGCGTTCGGAAAGAGCGCGCACCACGCCTCGCGAATATCATCGGCAGGACGCGAAAAAGGATTAATCGGCAACACGCAGCGTACCGGTACGTTCAAGACTGTTTTTGCGTTCTCTCACAAAAGCTGTGTGCGTTGGGTCACAAGTGCCCGGCGGGGTTCCAGCTAAAGTGTTGATGATTTTTAAACCCAGCTGCTGTTCTCAGTTTTTGTCGTGCAGTTATTCACCCTTCTGGGATCTTCGCAGCGGAACGAATCAATCTGCCGCCCCACGGGGCCCAAGGGGTCAAGAAATGGAATTCATCACCTTACTTGCACCGGTTGCGTTCACGGTAGTTGCCCTTTATGGATGGCATAGCCTGCTGAAGACCGCGCAAGTGCGAGAAGACGCGGATGACGAGCGGTTGTGGGACTACTTGCTGGATCCCCGAATGATGTAAATCGAACCAGCGTGCTGGTGAGCCTCTCTCGCGATGCTGGCCGGGTGCCGCACTTGACTGTGCGCCGTTCTCGGAACAAAAAAACAGCAGCCTCCTCCTGACTGCTCGGCATTAACTAAGGTCGCTTCAGGCCGCACGCAATTTGGAATAAAAAGATGATTGAAGAGACCGTGAAGCATATCTCCGCCGTCGTTGCGACGTGCAGCGAGTTTATCGCGGTGCTGGTCATCCTTGTCGGTGGACTGCAAGCACTGGCGTCGATGGCGCGGGTTTTGATTCAGTCCAGATTGCCCGTTGCGCCTCTGATGGTATTTCGCGGATTCGCGGGCTGGCTGGTGTTAGCACTGGAGTTTCTGTTGGCCGCGGACATCTTGCGAACAGCCATTAGTCCGACGTGGACAGATATAGGACAGCTGGCGGCAATTGCGGCGATCCGAACGTTCCTGAACTACGCGTTGAGCCATGATTTACAGCATGCGCCCGAAGCGGGCAAGGATTAGCGGCACTACAGCTACCAAAGATAAGGGACAAGATGAAAGCGCGTATGCAGGCAATAGTCGGAGTAACCAGCCAAATGTTGCAGCAGAACTTTTTCCTCGTTTAGCAAGCGGAGAATGATCAGTGCAATCACCAACACAAATAAAGGCAGAGCATAAAACGAACCCAACACCAAGGGCGTAAACAGCAGCATCAGGCTCATTCCGAAGTACATGGGATGACGTACTAAGTGGTAAGGTCCATCGGTGATTACAAGCTGCCCGGATTCGACGCGGATGACGCGAGACGCAAAACTGTTGACCTTCATCACCCATAACACCAGAGCATAGCCAACCATTAGGATCACCCAGGATGCAAGCGATAGCCACAGGGGCACGTTGGACCAGGCAAAGCGGTGATCGAGTGCCGCAGTTATCATACCGGCCAGGTAAAAAGCATACAAAATGCCGACGATCAGCTTCTGCTCGTGGACTCGCTCTTTCATTTGCATCCTGCGTTCTAAAAGCTGCCGGTCATGCTTATAAAGATAGGCGGTCGCTGCAAATCCCGGAAGGCACCAACTGATCAAATACAGCCAACCTTGCCAGAAACGCAGGGTGCCAGCCGGTAGAAAGACGATGGTTCCCAAAAACAGTAGGCCCAACGACATTCGGACGACGAGTTTGGATAGAAGAGTCATACAAAATGCAAATGCGCTGTCCTGAGCCGAACGGCTTACGCGGCGTAGGGCTGTGCCATCAACTGATCCGGGCTGATGCCATTCTTCGCAGCCAGTTGCTTCATGCCGCGACAGCCCATCCAGACGTAGAAACGATTCCAAACCGCTAATGGGATCAGCTTTTTCTCCATCTGCTTCAATGCTTCGGCGGGAACTGGCAAACCTTGCGCCAGGGAATCGGCGGTGCATTCCAGGGCTTCGACGATATGGCGGATAGGAGGAGCAGCGTGCGCGGCGTCCGTTAAGGGTTGACCACCAAGCATTGCGCCCCCACCCAACGGGAGGCCGCCAGCCCATTGGAAGTGAGCTTGTGTCGCAAATTCCTGACAAATGGCCAGTGCCACCGCGTTCTGGTGGGTTTCCGGAAAGCCAGAGTTAACGATTGCCGCGAAGCGCTGAAGGGTAGGCGAATCGAACTGCGCCCGGTCGTTGGCAATGATCTTGAAAGCCTTGGTGACGAGATAGGGCAGTGAGTCGACATAGAGCGGAAACACAAGCAGGACAAGACCAGCGCGCGCGACGGCCGATAACAGTTCGCTTTGACCTTCTGGGCGATGGAGGCTGGCGCGCAGGGTTAAGGTGTTTGTCTGCCAACCCTGTGTTTCCAACCGACGCGCAAAGAAAGCTGTCAACGCAGACGATGTGCTGGGCTCTTTGGTCTTCGGGCTGCCCACAAGGAGCAGAGCGTGCCGTCCACTCGAGGATGGTGCGGCAGACGGGATAACTCTCGGAGGCATCAACGAAGCCGCAACTTCGCCGAAGGGCAAAGAGTCGGATCGCAGAAAAAGCGATTCGAAGCGGCAGCGCAGCGCACGCGGATCGTCGCTCGCGAGCACAGCGTCTACCGCAAAGCGGGGTGGATGAAAATTGATGGCATTGCGGCCGGCCAGGACTTTAAAGATGTGCGCCTCCGCGGCATTGGCTTGTTGCTGTACTCCTACGATGAGCAGGGCCGGGCGATGCTTGTATCGCGGGGGATGGTGAACCTCTCCGTGGTCCAAGTGAAAAGTCGGCGGGATGAGTTGAATGAAGCGATCCAGCATCTTTTTCAATTCGGGCGAGTAGCCACCAAAGGTTACCGGAGTGAACAGAACGGTTACATCGCTGCGGATAACCGCTTTGGCAATGTCGCGGCCGGCGTCAGCTTCCACACAGACACCTGGCGTTTTTAGCCAGCAGTCGAAACAGCCCAGACAGTGCGCTAACTTGATTTCGCGCAGAGTGAAAGTTTGGATTGCTGCACCTTGTCCGCGGAACACGTCAGACAATACATCGAGAATTGGAAACGCTTTTTCGTCGGTGGAATTACAGCCGTCAAGAATAACGACATGGCAGGCTGGTTCTTGCGACATGTGGTTTCCTCCGTTCCTGTGCAAACCACACGCTTGGTTATTGCGTTGAGTCTACACCTGCGTAGAAAAGGCAACATTAATAAATGCAGAAATTGCGAATGGCCGTTTAACGCGTGCTTACGACTCGTGCAACGAGAGTGGCACGCAATTTCTATCCCGTGGAGGGCGACGACGTGTCACCGAGGGGCTGCGGTTGCAAGGTCAGGCGCAGGTTCATCTTGGTATCGGGCAATATCAGAAAAGAACTGTTCTCGATGTGGTCACAGGAAATTACAAGTTCCGGTAAACCGTTTGGGAAAAAGAGGGACTCAGCATGCCCGTCGCCGGCGGCGACGCAATTCCAGTGTGCTTTTCAGCTTCGCTTGCAACAAAGGATTCTTCGCTGACCAGCTGGGCATCCGCTGCGAGTTGAATGCAAATTCCGTGGTAACAGCCGACCCGCCCCGGATCCTTCATGACGACTGCGTGGGCCCACATGAGCGTTAGCGTGACTGGTTGCCCATGGCTTCGCACGCGGTATCGTGGGCCAGTTTCACTTCGTACCAATGAGCAAGCTCCAAGTGGCCTTCCAAAGCGCGCACCGCGGAGGTTCCGGGCAGGGGCAACACCACGCGATGACAAACGGGGCAGGCAGGGCGAAGCTTGTCTGTTTCCAGCGGTTGCGAATTTTCGTCGAGCATCATAAGTGAATGGCGCGGGCTATCTTGCTGGTCCCAACAAGACTTCCTCGGAATTGTCAGGAGGCTACAAGGCGTGGGCGGCCAGCCGAATAGCCCGCTAAGCCCTAGAGAGCATGTGTTGTGCCACGTGGTCGACTAATGCGGAGATGGGGCAGACTAAGCTAAGTCCAAAGCGAAGTAGGCTATACAGGAAGTCAGAAAAGCGTGGCTGGACCGTTCCGCGGGGAATACCTACGATGCGGGAAAGCACATTGCCCACATTATGCAAGATGTTGGATTGGACAGTTCGGGCAAGAAGTTCTAAGCCAAACAGCCCAAAGGATTAGGGAATCGTCAGGACGACGGAGCATTGGCGCACATCGGATTCCCGGCCATCGGACAAGAGCGCGGCAACGGCGACACGATGGCGTCCAGAATTGAACACCTGGGGATCGCTCGTGCCGGAGATATTCTTCTCCAGTTTTTTGGCGCCGGGCTTCGCTGGCATAGAGCCCAGTTTCACGCGTTTATCGGCGCCTTGTGAAATGTCGTAAAAGTTAAATTGTTGCACGCAGACTACTTTCACCTTGTTCGAGCAGGCAGGCGTGATCGCAAAGTCGTAGTTAAACGTGAAGCGAATGGTGTGTGTGGGCGAAGGTGCTTGCGTCGGTGATGAAGTTTGAGCACTGACACCACTCAAGCTCACCAGAAACAAAATGAATAATCTTCGTGTCATATACGCTCGTAGCACGATCTGGCTCTCGAAACCATCGATTTGGCCACCGCCAGAATATAACGGATGGGATGCCTGTGAACGGAATTGGAAGGTTCCTCATCTTCGAGATAACTATCGCGTTGCGTTTTCGCGATTAGAAATGTGGTTGGGCGGGATCTTCAAGTAAAACTTCGTCGAGCACGGTGGTGAAGAGGTCGGCGTCGGCGTCGGAAAAAATCAGTGGCGGCCGCAATTTGATGACGTTGTGGTGCGGACCATCCGTGCCCGTTAAGATGCCGCGGTCGCGCAGGCGATTCACCACGTAAGACGCTTGTTCCGTAGCTGGCGTGCGCGAGGACCGATCGTTGACCAGGTCAATCCCAAGAAACAATCCGGAGCCGCGTACATCACCGATGAGTGGGTGCCTGGTCCGCAGTTCGCGCAACATTTCGATCCATCGAGCGCCAACTGTGAACGCGTTTTGTTGCAGATTTTCGTCGCGTAGAACGTCGAGCACCGACAGGCCCGCGGCACAAGCAACGGGATTGCCTCCAAAAGTGCTGAAGAACTCCATGCAGTTGTTGAATGATGCGGCGATTTCTGGAGTAGTGACGACCGCGGCTAGGGGAAATGCGTTGCCGATCGGCTTTCCTAAAACCACCATGTCGGGCACGACACCCTGCGTGTCAAATCCCCAGAAGTGTGAGCCCAGCCGGCCGAAACCGACTTGGACTTCATCGGCAATGCAAACGGCGCCTGAAGCGCGAACGTGCTTGTAGGTTTCCGCGAGATAACCGGGAGGAAAAACAATCTGTCCGGCGACGCTGGGCACGGTTTCCGCGATGTAGGCGGCGATGGGCCGGCCTTGCTTTTGAGATTCGCGCAAAATATCGGCCACATGAGTCGCGTATTTGTTGCCAATGTCAAGCTCGCCGCGACGGTATAAACCGCGATAGTCGTCGGCAATTGGGGCGACGTGCACCCAGGGCTTTTGGCCGGCGCCACCCGGTCCATTAAATTTGTAAGGGCTAATGTCGATCAGCGTCGAAGTGTGGCCATGATAGGCATGCTCGAGGACGATGACATCTTCGCGATGCGTGTGGATACGCGCCAACCGAATGGCAAGTTCGTTGGCTTCGCTGCCGGAGTTGAGGAAGTAGCAGACTTTTAGTTGAGCGGGCAGTAGCGCGGTGAGGCGCGCGGCGTAGTGAAGAATGTTGTCGTGCAAGTAGCGCGTATTGGTGTTGAGAAGAGCGATCTGTTGTTGCACGGCAGCGACAACGCGCGAATGCGAGTGACCGACGAGCGGAACATTGTTGTAAACGTCCAGATAGGCGCGGCCCGTTTCGTCATACAAATACTGCCGCCAGCCGCGAACAATCTTGAGTGGGTGCGAATAAGAGACGCTCAGATTGCCGCCTAACAAGTCTTTTCGAGCGGCGAGAGTGGCCTCGACCGTAGGTGTCGGCAGGGGAAAGCACTTCTGTGGGATTCCGAGAATCAAGTTGGGATCGGGTGAAAGGCTGGTAAACACCGCGCGCTGCGACGGGTACGCTACTCCAGGAAAATCCGTGGAAAGGTCGAGAAGATCGAGAATGATTTGAAGGTGCAGGTGCGGAGTCCAGCCGCCGTTTTCCGCCGCGGTTCCCACTCGTGCAAACATTTGACCGGCCTTGATGTGATCGCCAGGGTGCAAGCGGGAGAGCGATTCCCGAGAAAGGTGGCCATAGAGCGTGAAGAATTCCAAGTTTGAGGAGACCTGATGCTTCAAGATGACCACCGGCCCGTAATCAAGCGCGGCTTGATTGTCGGCAAAAGCATGGACTGTGGCTTCGAAGGGGGCGCGCACCGGAGTGCCGGGTTCAGCAAAAAGATCGATGCCCAGATGAATGGTACGGCGCTCATCGTTGGGATTACTTCCGCCAGCAAAGAGCGGAGAGGTATAGACCGGGCGCGGCTCATCATAGCGCCCCACCGCGACACTCACGTTGGCGGCACGCATTAAGGCGTGAAGAGCGGAAGAGGCTTGCGGCTCCGAAACACTCACGGGATTGCTGCTCAGAATTGGGCTCGCGACGCTGAGATCCAGCACCAAGCTATTCCCTTCTGTCAGGCTTTGGGGAATGACCGGAGCGGCCGAACTGGCGTTTTGCAAAAGCCAATCGCGGACCGGTTGGAACTGGGGAACCGGCGGAAAGCCACACGCAGCGCGGAAGGTATAGAGCGCCAGTCGCGGATGGATCTTCTCCAGCCGTTTCAATGCTTGCCAGGCGGGCGCTTCGGTGACGGTGACATAGGGGTCGTCGGGGACGAGTTGTTGGCGATGCGCGGAGTTGACGACACTGACAGCGAGCCGCGCACATAGGAATGGGTAAAACGCAGCAATCTCGTGTTCGTTGAGGGGAAAAACTTTGTGATACGCCGCCAACAGGGACCCCGCAGCCACCAGCGGATCTTGCTGACCGAGAATGGCATAAGCCGCGGCAACCGCTGGCTCTGCCACGGTGTAACCGTCGTGCATGTCGCCAAAATCAATTACGCCCAGAACGTGACGCGGTTGAGGCCAGGGAGGAGAAACCAATGTGTTGTGATCGTTGGCATCGCCATAAATCACGCTGCGGCGCAGTTGCGGAAACCGCGGCACAGCTTCGGATTCAAACAGATTCAGATATTGCTCGACCAGCTTGCGACTTTCGGCATCGTTTATATGGTGAAGATACCCTCGCGTCCAGAGCGCTCGGGAGACGTCCCATTTGAGATTCCGGTTTGTGGCGGGATGGGAAAAATGCAAAAACGCCGCATCGATTTTAGCCAAAAGGGTGCCGAGCGACGCGAAAAGCTCGGACGAGCGCGGCCTAACCTGTGCGAGCGTTGTTCCGGGGACGTAGGTAAGCAGCCAGACCAAGCGAGAGCCACCGGATTCGATCTGGAAGCGTGAGAATAGCTCGCCTGTACGCGTCGGAACCACACGAGGAAGCGCCAAGTGAGGAGCGTGTTCGACAAGGTGGAGCAGGGCGCGGCACTGCATGTCCACGAACGATTCCTCGCGCGCCGGATGCATGATTTTCAGCACATAACCTTGGGAATCGGACACGCAGAGAAGGAAATTGTCATCGTATTCGCCGGGCAGCGAATGGACGGGGGCTTCCAGACCGTAAAGAGAACGCGCAATTCGCGAAGCAACCTCGGAGGTTACAGGCGCAGCGACGCGAGCTTCCGGCATCATGCGGAAATTGTACTGGCGGGCATGTACTTGAGCAAACGGCGATGCTGATTTTACGGCTTGCAAAAGACCCCAGAAAACCTGAAGTTTGATTAGCCCGCAAAAGCAAGACCACCCTCAAAAATCGAGGGTGGGGCACCCGAAATTAAGCAGGTTTCGAATGCCCGACCTGAGAGTCGGGGCGGGCCCGCATGACCAGAAAAATCATGAGAAAACACACTGCGAGCGGAAGCAACAAGCCTGCACGCAGAGAGTGCGTGGCGGCCGAAACGATGCCAACCAGCCAGGGAATGGCGCCGCCTCCAATGCCGGAAAACGAGAAGAACAGCGCTCCAATCCAATTCGCGTCTTTATGGAATAGCGCGGCCAGCCAGGTGACGAAAATGGGATATTGCGGAGCCAAGCCAAAACCGGCAATCGCCGAACCGGCATACAACATAGTCGCGGAGTGGGAAATCGCAATCAAAGAGGCGCCGACAGTGGCGATGAAAAGGCCGGAAACGGATATGGTCAACTGGGTGAACTGACGAAACGCCAGGGACGCCACGCCCCGCCCAAATAGCAAAGCTCCGTAGTAGACCGAAGGAGCAATTACGAGAGTTACCGAGCTCATCCCAGGCAGTCTTTTCTCAAAGCTGGCAACCCAACCACCGAGAGCAACTTCCGTGCCTACATAAAACAAAAAGAGCCAAAGCAAAGGCATAGCCTGCGGCACACGGAGACGCGCGAGCCATTCTGCCAGCGGATAAGTAGCGCGCGCCGGCGTAGTTTGGGATGCGTTGCGGGACGCAAGGTACGCCGCCACCAATAGAACTGCACATACGGCAATAACCAGAGAGAATCCGCGCACATGCGCACGAGGAACCAGGCCCGCGACCAAGAACGGACAAAGCACGGCGCCCAGGCTCCAAGAAAAATTCAGGAAAGTTACCGCTGCGGCAGTGTTTTTCGACGGAAGTTGCGTGGCGCGTAGATTGATCGAGGGATTGGTGAGGCCATAACCGAATCCGTTAACGCCGACCATCAGAACCGAGATGATCCACGGACTAAGGCCGAGGAAAAGGAAGCCGAGGGTAAACGCGGCAAACCCCGCGGCACAGACGCGCGAGAAACCGAACCGCGGCAACAACAGGCTGGTGAGAATCACGCCAAGAGTGCTGAAAAAATATTGCGAGGTAAAGAAAAAACCAGCCTGAGCATCGGTAAGCGACCACGTGTGCGAAAAATATGGAAGAATCGGTCCTAATACAGTGGTGATGACACCGATGAGAACAAAACTGAGATGAAGGATGATCCATTCGCGCAGGGTGCTGGAATGAGAAGGTGCCACGATCTGGGTAGAGGCCATCGAGAAGCGAGTTTGTCATAACCACACGAACGCGACAAGCGGCGGGCTGCAGCGTTGATAAACACTCCACGCGACGGTAGATAGCTGGAGAAAAGGTACTTATGGTTCCCTAATGTGCTGCTCACCGTTTCCTTAGAGCGGGAGTGTAGTATAGGGGATGGTCCAGGAGTGCGGAAATGAGTGATGTGATCTTCGTAGCGTGTACGATCCTTTTTTTTGCCGTGGGAATCTTGTATTTGAAAGCCTGTGAACGCCTGAAGTAAAGGTTGCCGACATGTTAGGAAATATCCTGTTAATCGTGATCTCGATCTTGTTGTGTGGTTATTTGCTCTACGCGCTGCTGAAGCCGGAGAAATTCTAGTGACGACGGGAAGTGGCTGGTTCCAGATCTTTTTGTATTTCGCGGCGGTGTTACTGATCACCAAGCCCATGGGCGTGTACTTGTACCGGGTGTTTGAACGCAAGGGCACCTTCTTGGACTTCATTCTCCGGCCAATCGAGAAGCTGATCTACCGAACGACCGGAGTGGACGAGAACAAGGAGATGGGCTGGAAGGAGTATGGCGTGGCCATGCTGCTTTTCAGCGCGGTGTCGCTGATCGCTCTCTATCTGATCGAGCGGCTGCAACTGTGGTTGCCGTGGAATCCCCAGAAGTTCGCCAATGTTGCTCCGGATTTAGCGTGGAACACCGCTGTGTCCTTCACCACGAATACGAACTGGCAATCGTATTCCGGAGAATCCACGATGAGCTACCTGACGCAGATGGCTGGACTGGCCTATCACAACTTTGTTTCAGCGGCGGTGGGCATCGCGCTGGCAATTGCGGTGATACGAGGAGTGGCGCGTCGGGAGTCGAAGGCCATCGGAAACTTCTGGGTGGACACGACTCGCGCGCTTTTGTGGGCGCTTCTGCCAATCAGCCTGGTGGTCGCGCTGGTTTTCGTATCACAAGGCATGATCCAGAACCTGAAACCGTATACCACCGCCAACCTCACCGAGCCACAAGTGGTGGAGACCAAGAACCCTGACGGTACGGTAAAGAAAGACACGGTCACCACGCAAGTGATCGCACAGGGTCCGGTGGCATCGCAAGAAGCCATCAAGATGTACGGAACAAATGGCGGTGGCTTCTTCGGGGCGAACAGCGCGCATCCGTTTGAGAACCCCACACCGCTGACGAATTTCCTGGAAATGTTGTTGATCTTTGCGATTCCGGCGGGTTTGACCTACACGCTGGGGCGGATGACCGGCTCGCGGCGACATGGCTGGGCGGTATGGAGTGCCATGGCCGCGATGTTTTTGGCGGGCGTCGTCGTGGTCTATGCGTTCGAAGCACGTGGCAATCCCTTACTGAAGGGCGTAGATACAAAAACAACCGATATGCAGCCGGGCGGCAACATGGAAGGCAAAGAAGTGCGCTTCGGAATTGCAAACTCTGCGTTGTTCACGACCGTAACTACGGACGCGAGCTGCGGAGCGGTCAACAACCAGCACGATTCTCTGACTCCCCTGGCCGGAATGGTGCCGCTGATCAATATCATGCTCGGAGAAGTGATCTTTGGCGGCGTAGGCGCGGGCATGTACGGGATCCTCGTCTTTGTGATTCTGTCCGTGTTCATTGCCGGGCTGATGGTGGGCAGGACTCCGGAGTATCTGGGGAAAAAAATCGAGGCGTTCGACGTGAAAATGGCAGTGCTCGCCATTTTAATTACATCAATAACGATTCTCATCTTTTCGGCAATCGCGTCGGTGTCGAAGTTCGGAACTTCCAGTATCAGCAACCCTGGAGCACATGGGTTATCGCAGATTCTGTATGCCTACACTTCGTCGGTTGGGAACAACGGGTCCGCATTCGGCGGCTTGAGTACCAACACACTTTGGTACAACTCAACGTTAGCGACAGCCATGCTGCTGGGCCGCTTTTTTATGGTTATTCCTATTCTGGCGATCGCGGGAAGCCTGGCGGCGAAAAAGCACGTTCCCGAATCATTGGGAACTTTCCCCGTGACCGGTCCGCTTTTCAGCGTCTTGCTGATCTGTGTGGTTTTGATTGTGGGAGCTTTGACGTTCTTCCCTGCCCTGAGCCTGGGGCCGATTCTTGAGCACCTACTCATGAATGCCGGAAAGGCGTTTTGAGGAAAAAATGACGACGGGACAGGCAAAAAGCGCATCGTTGGCAGACCGCAAAATCCTAAGGACCGCCATCATCGAATCGTTCTGGAAGCTGGATCCGCGAGTTCTGTGGAAGAACCCGGTGATGTTCGTAGTGGAAGTAGGCGCGGTGATCACTCTGGTGGTGCTGATCTCCAACATGATTCGCCACACGGGCGGGTATTGGTTCGGGCTGCAAATCACTTTGTGGTTGTGGTTCACCGTGCTGTTTGCAAATTTCGCGGAAGCTATGGCCGAAGGGCGCGGCAAGGCACAAGCAGAAACCCTGCGCAAAGCACGCGCCGAGACCGACGCACATAGGTTGTTGGCCGACGGAAAAACCGAGACCGTTCCCAGCTCGAAGCTGCGTTCAGGCGACATCGTCCTCGTAGCGGCCTGTGAATTCATCCCGGGCGACGGTGAGGTGATCGAGGGCGTCGCATCGGTCGACGAATCGGCGATTACCGGAGAATCCGCGCCAGTAATTCGCGAATCGGGCGGCGACCGTTCGGCAGTGACCGGTGGGACGAAGGTCCTTTCCGACGAAATCAAGGTGCGCATCACATCGAATCCCGGTGAAACCTTTTTGGACCGGATGATTGGTCTGGTTGAGGGAGCGTCGCGCCAGAAGACGCCGAATGAGATCGCGCTGAACATCCTGCTGGCAGGCCTGACGATTATCTTTCTGCTCGCGGTAGTCACGCTGCAGCCGTTTGCGATTTATTCAGGGGCGCCGCAGAGCATATTTGCCCTTGTATCTTTGCTCGTCTGCCTGATCCCCACAACCATCGGCGGGCTGCTGTCCGCGATTGGCATCGCGGGAATGGATCGATTGATTCAGCGAAACGTGATCGCGATGTCCGGACGCGCAGTGGAAGCGGCCGGCGACGTGGACGTGCTGCTGCTGGACAAGACCGGTACCATCACCTTGGGCAATCGCGAGGCAACCGCCTTTCATCCAGCGCCGGGCGTGACGGAGAGCGAATTGGCGAGCGCCGCGCAGTTGGCATCGTTTGCGGACGAAACGCCAGAAGGCCGGTCCATTGTGGTGCTGGCAAAGGAGAAGTACGGCCTGCGTGGCCGGGAACTGGCGCCGCACAATCCCGTGTTTATTCCTTTCACGGCGCAAACGCGCATGTCGGGAGTGGACCTGGACAGCACCGAAATACGCAAGGGGGCACCGGAGGCCATTAGCCGCTACGTGACGGAAAAAGGGCAAGTGGTGCCGGCGGAAATTAAGCAGAGCGTGGAGCGTATCGCAAATTCCGGCGGCACGCCGCTGCTGGTCGCGTTAAATCACCGCATCTATGGAACCATTGAGCTGACCGACATCGTCAAGGGCGGTATCCGCGAACGTTTTGATCACCTGCGTGCCATGGGCATCCGCACCATGATGATTACCGGCGACAACCCACTGACGGCTGCGGCAATCGCGCGGCAGGCGGGTGTTGACGATTTTCTGGCGGAAGCCAAGCCGGAAGACAAGATGGCCCTGATTCGCAATGAACAGGGCAAGGGAAAGCTCGTGGCCATGACCGGCGACGGAACGAATGATGCTCCCGCGCTGGCCCAGGCAGATGTCGGCGTGGCCATGAATACAGGCACACAGGCCGCAAAAGAAGCCGGCAACATGGTGGACTTGGATTCGAACCCAACGAAGCTGATCGAGATCGTGGAGATCGGCAAGCAGTTGCTGATCACTCGTGGATCGCTGACCACTTTTTCCGTGGCGAATGACGTGGCAAAGTACTTCGCGATTATTCCGGCGATGTTTGCGGGAACGTTTCCGCTGCTCAATGTGCTCAATGTGATGAAATTGCGCACGCCGGAATCCGCGATTCTATCCGCAGTGATTTTCAACGCGCTGATCATCATCGCGCTCATCCCACTGGCATTGACAGGCGTGAAGTACCGTCCCTTGGGAGCGGCTGCGCTGCTTCGGCGAAATCTGTTTATTTACGGATTGGGTGGAGTGATCGCGCCATTCCTTGGAATCAAGATAATCGACATCGTGATTGCGTGGATGCGCCTGGCTTAGAGGACGAGATGAAAAAGAATTTAACGATTGCGATTCTGTACACAGTGATCACAACGATTGTGTTCGGACTGGGTTATCCGTTGCTGGTGACCGCATTGAGCCAGTGGATCTTTCCCAAACAGGCAAACGGCAGTTTGATCGTGAGGAATGGGCAAGTAATAGGGTCGCGTCTGATTGGCCAAGCGTTTACAGAAGACAAGTATTTTCATTCGCGCCCTTCGAGCGCGGGAAATGGCTATGACCCAACCGCATCCGGTGGATCCAACCTTGCGCCGACGAATCAAGCTTTAATCACCCGCGTGGCCCAAGACGTAGCCAAGTGGCAGCAGGAAAATCCGGGGACGCCGATCCCAGTGGATTTGGTGACCTCCTCAGGATCCGGTTTGGATCCGGACATTTCGCCGGCAAGCGCGGAGTTCCAGTTGCCGCGAGTGGCGAAAGCACGTGGCATGAGCGCCGATCAACTGCGGCATATCGTGGCCAAGCATACCGACGCCCGGCAGTTTGGGATTTTGGGGGAACCGCGCGTGAATGTGCTGGAACTGAATCTGGATCTGGACGCGCTAGCGCCAGCCAAGTAAGCGAAATTACAGCCCCGGACCTATCTTCTCGGCGGCCTCTTTCGAGCTGATCACCGCGTACACTTCGAAATCAACGATGTCGTTCCATTGCGCGATCCATTCGTCGAGAAGGGCGCGGTCGTTTGTTTCCATCAACTGATAACAGCGATCCAGCGATTCGTGGACCCAACTCGAGACATAAGTGAGTTCATCTGGCGCGAGACGTCCACGATCCCGAAAGCGGCGAAAGACTGGCAGAGCGTCGCCGTTGCGGAATTTTTCGACCACCATATATAGGCTCATCCGCGCCTCCTCGTCGCATTACCGTGCGATTAGCGCTGTTTGATTATCGCGCAGATTTCGAGGAGGCCTTTGCGGCAGGTGGCCGAGGTGGCTGGAAGCGGTAGCCGACCCAAGGCTCCGTGAGAATGTATTTGGGTTGCGAGGGATCTTTCTCAATTTTCTTGCGCAGTTGATTGATCACCACGCGCAGATTTTCGGTTTCCTCACCATACTCAGGACCCCAGACAATCTGCAAAAGGCGGCGGTGGGTGACCGGCTTGCCAATGTTCGCGAGCAGGTGCCGAAGCACCTCGAACTCCTTGGGAGCCAGGTGCACCTCTTCACCGTGAACGGTCACGCGGCGGGATTCGAAATCCACCGTCAGATCCTTGGAGGTAAACGGCGGGAGGGCATCGGCCGACGGATGCCTGCGAAGAGAAGCGCGAATACGCGCGAGGAGTTCTTCGATGCCGAAGGGTTTAGTGACGTAATCATCGGCGCCGGCATCGAGGGCGACAACCTTGTCGCGCTCGGCGTTGCGCACGGTAAGCATGATAATCGGAGCATCCGAAGAACGGCGGATTTCGCGACAGGTTTCGATACCGCTCATGCCGGGCAGGTTGACATCCAAGAGAATCAAGTCCGGTTTCAATCTGGGGACGAGCTCGACCGCGTCTTCTCCGCTGGGGACTTCCGTGATCGTGTATCCGCGGAAAGAAAGGGTGGAGCGCAGCACACGGCGAATCTGGGGCTCGTCATCGACCACCAGGATGGTGGAGGAATTCATCGCACCTCGCTCCCGACCAACGCCACGGGAAGCGTGAAGGAGAATACGGAACCCCTGCCGAGCTGACTGGTAACGGAGATGGTGCCGCCGTGGGCGGCTACGATGGCCTTGGCAATGGGCAAGCCCATGCCGGTACCGCGGACTTGGTAGCGCTGGTCGCGGCCGCGATAGAACTTGTCGAAAACGAGTCCTTGTTCGAAGGAATCGATGCCTGGGCCGTGATCGGCGACGCTGAAGCTAACGAAATCGCCGTTGAGTTCGGCGGAAATGGCAATGGGCTCGTCTTTCGGCGAATAAAGATGGGCATTGTCGATCAGTTGCACAAGGATGTCTTCGGTGCGCTGACGATCGGCGCGCACAGGCGGAACGTCCTCTGGGACGTTCACTTCGACTTTGCGGTCACCGAGCGACTTCTTCATCCGGTGCAACGCCTCCTGGATGACCTGCCTGGCAGAAAGAGGCTCCAACTGCAGCTGAATTTCTCCGGCTTCTAAGCGGGCCATTTCCGCAGCCTCTTCCACCAGCCGATTCAAACGATCGCATTCCTCATTGATGATGGTGAGCAGTTCGTGCTGCTGCTTTGATTCCGGGTCGGTGGAACTGAGCAGGTCTGTAGCAGCGGCTTTTATTGCCGTGAGCGGCGTACGGAAATCGTGGGCAATCGAATCGAGCAGCGCGGATTTCAGGCGTTCGCCTTGACGTTCGGCCTCGGTTTCGCCGATCTGTTCAATGGCCCGGGCACGCTCAATGGCAATGGCCACCAGCGAACTGATGGCTTCCAGAGTCTGGCGGGTAAGCCGCGCACCGGAAATACCCAGGCTGCCGATGGGCTTCACGCCCAGACGCACCGGCAGAAAGTAGAGAGCCGAAACATTGTCCGACATGATTTCGTCGCGAAGAAAGGCGGTTTTCATCTGCTCTTCGTCGACCTGCGCCGCACCATAGCCCGAACGATAGTACTTCTCTTTTTGTGGCAGGAAGAGCTCTGCAGCGCCGGCTTCGAAGCAATCGACCAGAAAATTGGGGATGGCATTCATCAATTGAATGACGTTCCCTTCCCCGAGCAATTTCTGGCTGAATTCGTAGAGGCGCTCCACCTCGCGCCTGCGATTGTTTGCGGCGTCGGCCTCTTTGCGGATGCGGGCAGAAAGTTGGCTGCCCACGATGGAAGTACAGAGGAAGGCAAAAAGGGCTACCCAGTTTTGCGGATCGGCGATGGTGAAGGTACCGATCGGAGGGAGGAAGAAATAATTGAAGAGCAGCATGGCGCTGATAGACATGAACACGGAGACGACCATGCCCCATACCGCAGAAACTGCTAAAATCGCGAGGAGAAACGAGAGCGCCACCGTGGTCTGGTTGACGTGGATGAGCCTACTGTAGCTGAACGTGATGCAGGCAAGCAGGATGGCCGCGGCCACAAAGCCAATCCCGCGCCCGGCGACCAAGCGCGACATGCAGATATTGTAACTCAGCAGCAAATTTGACTGGGGAGAGAAACAGGCTTGCCAAAGAAGCCAGAGGAATGGCTGGAAGTAGTATCGCCTGCACCAAAAGCCCGCGGGATCTTCAAGCTGTTCCTGGGGTATGCGCCGGGCGTCGGCAAAACTTATTCCATGCTGAGCGAGGCGCTGCGCCGGAAAGGGCGCGGTGAGGACGTAGTCATCGGCATCGTGGAAACCCACGGCCGCAAAGGCGTCCAAGAGTTGGCCAACCAACTGGAAGCGGTAAACCGGAAGCAACTGGACTATAAGGGCACGCTCTTCGAAGAAATGGATGTCGACGCCATTCTCGAACGGAAACCCGAAGTGGTGCTGGTGGATGAACTGGCGCACACTAATATCCCCGGGAGCAAGCACCGGAAACGCTATGAAGATGTTCAGGAATTGTTGGCGTCGAAAATCGACGTAATCTCCACGCTGAATATCCAACACATCGAAAGCCTGGCTCCCACCGTCCGCGCCATTACAGGCATCACCGTTCGCGAAACGGTGCCGGATTGGGTACCGCTGTCGGCTTCGGAAACACTCATGGTGGATTTGACGCCGGAAGCGCTGCAAAACCGCATGCGGCGCGGGGATGTCTATAGTCACGAAAAAGTAGAGCAGTCCCTGAAGAATTTCTTCCGGCGAGGAAACCTGATTGCCTTGCGCGAACTGGCCTTACGGCAGGTGGCGGAACAAGTGGACCGCAGCCTGGAATCGTACATGGACGCCAAGGAAATTCGGCAGAATTGGGGCGTCCGCGAGCGGATTGCCGTGTGCATCTCGGGTAGTCCCGCGGGGCAGTATCTTATCGCGCGATCCGCAAGAATGGCCCGCAGGATGGATGCGGAGTTGTACGTGATACATGTGCAGCGCGAGTTGGTGCCGAGGCCGGAAAATCCGAAAGTTCTGGAGACCAATCTGCGGTTCGCTGAAAATCTCGGAGCGCAAGTCGTAAAACTAAAAGGAAAAAGCGTGGCAGATTCCATCGCGGAATTTGTTCGCAGTAAGCACGTAACCCAGGTGATCTTCGGGCGCGCTCCACTCCGCGATTGGCGTAAGTATCTGTACCTGTCGGTAGTGCACCGGTTTTTGCGGGAATCGCCGCCGGTCGACGTCCATATCGTGACGCAAGAATCAGAAGAAGCTTAGATCGCGTGGCCCTCTTAGAACCCGCTGCTGCAAACAAAAAGGCCCACTACCGAACAATCCTGCGTAGCCCAGGATATCTCCGCCCAAGAGATCCCGGAGGCCTTGCCTCCTCCGTCGTAATCAAAACCGTTTTATCAACAGAAGTGCAAAGTTTCCACGCAGGATTGCACGAAAGTGGGCCAAAATCGCGCGGTGCCATCCCGTTCCCGGCAGTCCAACGCGTCTAACCCTGCCGTGACGGAAGAAGTATAGAGACACGGCGGCTCAGTACGGAACTGTCAATAGTAACAGTTTTGAGGATTAGCTCTTTTTACCTTCTTTTGACGGCTTGTTTACTTCACGGAGACGGGTCAATCTGCATAAGGCTTCCTGTTCGATCCGTATGATTCTGCCTAATCGATATTCTACGGCAATGGCGCTTCGACTTCTTCCAGTACCCATCGATCGTTGGCTTCAAGATGGCAGTCATACCCATAAAACCGGTCGTTGAAGATGTGTTGGAACAGGCAGGCGCGGTGACCACGCAGGATGGGATTGCCTTCGACCGGCTGGAAATCACCGTCGGGTGCACTCGCGGCGAATACCTTCACTTGCCATTCGCCTTCGGGATTATCGCTGTAGCGGTGAGGATAAATCTCGGTCGCCATGTAGTAGATTCCCTTCTTTCCGTCCTTGCCCTTCACATAAAGGAGCGTGGGCGCGGCGACGGTTTCCGTAGACCGAATGAGAACTTTCTCAGAGGCCTTGTCCAGAGCGGATACCGAAGCAGCGTTTTTGCTGATGATCTCGAAGTGATCGTTGTCGTTGCCGCGGTAGAAAGTCAGAAAAAAGCGCCCGGAAACCGGATCGCGAAAAAGATTCGGATTCTGATTGCGCTGGTTCGGAACGGCGGCAACCAGGACTTTCTCTTGGGTGAGGTGAATGCCGTCGTGCGAGGTAGCGAGCACGACGTAACTGCTGGGCGTATCGTAGTCACGCGTGATGGCAAAATACAGTAGCCCCGGATCCTTGGGGTCGGCTTTCTCGAGTACGCTGGGCCAACGCGCATTGGTCCAGAGAGGATTCTGCTGGTATTTCGTCCAGTGGACCAGGTCGTTGCTGCGTGCCAAGCCAATTCCCCGCCCTTCGTTCAGGCCATACCAGCCCCAATAGCGAAAGCCTTCGCGATTCCATTCGAGGACGCTCATGGTATGGGGAAATTCCTTGCCCTCCCAGGTTTGCGCATCGGGCAGCGCGAGCTGCGGCTTGGTGAGGTTCAGGTACTGAATCGGGCTTGCAGCTTTTTGCTGAGCGAGCACGGCAGGCGAGACGATAGCGAATGCGGTCACGAGAATTCCGGAGCAAATACAACGGAACTTAAACAAGAGAAGCCTCCTTTTTCTGAAGAATGGTGGCGTTGGTAATGAGCGGCTTGGCCCAAAAACCAACGCTCAAAACACAGCCGAAAGTCAGATAAAGAAAACACATTCCCGCGCGCAGTCCGAACACGTCGCCCAGGCGGCCAATGATGATAGGGCCGAAGGCGCCGCCGACGATCCCAGTGCACAAGATTCCGGCGAAAGAACCGTGATGTTCAGCGACGGAATTGAGCGCGAGCGAAGAAACTACCGGCCACATGATGGAAGCAAAGAAGCCAACGACCGGAAATGCCACGATCGAAACCTTGGCAGGGCCGAAAAGCGCAACCGTCAGGCAAAGCAACGTGGCGATGCTGAAGCCGATCAACACCTGGCGGCTGTCGAAGAGCTTCAGAAGAAACATGCCCAACAAGCAACCGAGCGTCAGCAATCCCCAGAACCAGGACACCGCATTTGCGCCAGTAGTATCGGGATTCGCGTGGTGGTAGGTGGCGAGGAATTGCGAGATCCAGTTCGCGGTGCCCTGCTCAGAGGCCACGTAGGCGAACACACAGCCGAAAAACAGCCAAACGACACGTTTGCGGAGAAGGTCGCGGTACATGGCGAGCGTTCCGGCCTGCTCATCGGCTTTGCGGTCAACACGAGGCACCCGCGAGAGAATCAGGATTGCGATCATTACCAGGGAGGCGGCCGCAAACATCCAATAGATGGCGACCCATGGCAAATTCGCCGGAGTGAGGCGCTCGAGTATCTGTGAGGTCGCTGTCCCGGGATCGCTGTGGTTACCACGGTGCTCCACGATGTAGGAATAAACACGCGGGCTCAGAAAGGACGCTGCGCCAAATACCAATTGGGCAAACGCCGAATTGAACGCGAAATGCTCTTCCCCTCCTGCCACGCGAAGAAGCGGATTGATGGCCACTTGCAGGGAAGCCATGCCCGCGCCGATCACGAAAGACGCGACAATGACGATCAGGAACGAAGGCCAAAAGGCAATGCTGAGCGAGCCTACAAGTCCGGCGGCGAAGGACGCGATCATCACCAGCTTTTCGGTATAGCGCTCGACCAGGAAGCCGGCAGGGATCGACATCACTCCGTAAGCGCTGAAAAAGAAAAATGGCAGAAGCGCTACCACGGTGAGACTGACATGGAAACCAGTGATGATGTCAGGAATGATTGCGCCAGGAATGTTCGTCAGGAACGACATGACGAAGAAGATCAGTAGAATCAAGCCAACAATGTAACGGCTACGCACCATAGTTCGCAGACTCCGTTGAGAATGACTCTTTCCATACTGAAAGCACTCTGCTTCACTCCGTCGTGGTGACTTTGCTTGCCAAACGAAATGTCCCGGGTTGGCGGCCGTCCCGCGCGGCCAAAGCGAGTGTCAGCATCTGTACGGGCAGAATCTCCAGAACGGGTAGAAGGCTCGAGGGAATTCGAGGCAAGCAGTAAGCGCAATCCCCCGGCTCCTGGGACACCAATTCTGCACAACCGCTGTTCGCGCGAATATCATTGAGGAGGCGTTTGTTCAAGTCACGGGTTTTCGCTTCTCCGCCAAAAATCAGAACGAAGGTTTCCGGGCCAACCATCTCGAAAGGACCGTGACGGAAACCGGCGCTCGACAAGCCTTCCGCAGGAAATTGCGTAGATTCTTTCAGAATCAGCGCGCCGGTTCCGACCGCAGCCAGCGATGGACCGCGCCCGACGAGAAACATCTGACGTATCCCCTGCAATTGCGGGACGATGCCGGAAACATGCTCCTTCCAACGAGCAAGGTAATGCGCAACAGGGCGCACTACCGTGGCAAGTTCCTTGCGGGTACGCTGCGCGGGGACTCCACACAAATAATCGCCCAAGAACTTAATGGCCAACAGCGCGCAAACGTAGGTCTTGCACGACACCGAGAACTCTTCGCCGGCATGGGTAAAGATTACGGCGCTGCTGCGACGCGCTAGCGGACTGTCCGGTGTGTTGGTGATGGTGATAATCGGAGCGCGGCCGCGATTGTCGTGCAACAGACGAATCAATTCGGCGCTGCGGCCGGATTGCGAGACAGCGATCAACAGTGTATCGGGATTAAGCAAATGCCGGCGGTAATACACCAGTTCCGATGTTTCCGTAAGAATCGCGGAATGCCCGGTGTTAGTGAGCTGCAAAAGCAGCGGATTCAGTCCATGGAAGGATGAGCCCATGCCGGTAAGCACGACCGATTTGAATTTGCGGTTGCGCAGCCGAGAAGCGAGGGCGCGCAATTCTTTGCTGTCTGTGAGTTGCTCCAAGGTGTCGCGCAGCGCGTCCGGCTGACGGAGCAAATCTCGAAAGTAGTCGCCTTGCACGACAGAAAGATCAACGGGCATGGCCTTCTCCGGTGGCAGCGAATTTGTGATACCAGACACGCGCCGCGCCAATCAGGTTGGCATCTTCTCCGAGCGAGGCCAGCGCGATTTCCGTGCGCTCGTAAGGAACAAAGTGGCAACTGGCGGCGATGGTTTTGTGAATAGTGTCGAGGAAGAGGTCGGCGCTGTTCATTACGCTGCCGCCAAGAACAATGGAATCCGGCACATACAAGGTGACGAGATTAGCCAAGCCCAAACTGAGGTAATGCGCCTCGCGGGCAACGGCTTTCAGAGCAAAAGCGTCGCCCGAGCGCGCTAATTCACAAATCCTTTTTGCGCTCAGGTGTGAGCCATGAGGATAGTCCGAGGGAACGTTCGCGGCCATCCATGATTCCATCGCCGGACCGGTGGCCAGGGATTCCCAACAGCCATGGAAACCGCAATAGCAAGAAGGGCCAGAAGGATCGATAAGGTGGTGTCCGATTTCGGGGTGCGAATAATCGACGCCGCGATAGACTTTGCCATCGAAGATCAGGCCGACACCTATGCCCGTGCCCACCGTAACGTAAATCAGCCGCGATTTGTTGCGCCCGGCGCCCCATCCAGCCTCCCCCAACGCAGCCGCGTCCGCGTCATTCTCAATGGCAACGCCTACTTCAAAAGCGCGCGCAAGGTCCTGGACAGGATTTTCGCCGTTCCAGTTTGGGAAAAAGTTGACGTCACCAATTGCACCGGTCAGCGGATAAACCGGGCCCGTGGACCCGATGCCAATTCCCGTGATTTTTGCGCCAGTCTGTTTTTCCGCCTCGCGCAGCATCTGGATCACCGCGTCGACGGCTTTGCGGTATCCAGCCTCCGCGTTGGTCGGAACTTGGGCACGAGTCAGCACGCGCCCGTCGCCGTTTACCATTCCCACAGCAATTTTCGTACCGCCGATATCCACTGCGCCAATCATGGTTCTCTCCGCCGCAGAATCCCGTGCAGGCGACTCATTGTTTCCACTCGATGATCGCCGCTTCGTAAGGATCAAGATGAAGCTGCGTGTTGGTGCCGTGGAGGGATAGCGGCTTGGAACCATCGGGAGTGATGGAAGAGTAGGAACCCACGGGAACCGTAGCAATTATCGTCGGATCTTGCGGTTGGTTGCTGTGATTGACGACCACGATGTAGCCGCGACGGTCGCCTTTCAGATTGGACACTTCCACCTCAGAGCAGTCCGAGCGGAAGCCTGGTTTCACGCCAACCCAGTCGCGGAATGCTTCGTAGAGCTTTTTTGTATTTTCCGGCTGATCGAAGACGGCGGGCACACCGGCAAGGTAGTGCTCAATCGGATAAGCACTCAACAGCGTCTTGCCCGTGCCAGTGGTATTGATCACTAACGCTGGACGCCCGTCCTGGTCGACGGCGACAACCTTGCCCGTGGACACTTGCAGGAGCACACCCCACGACTGCATGTTCTGCGCGGGCACGGTGTAATGGAACGTGTCGCCGGGCTTTAGATTGCCGAACGGTTCGGTCATCTTAATGGTGACTTCCGTCGAGATCGCGCGGTCGACGATGCGCGCCCCGAACAACGAATCCATTTCCGGGACAGCTCCATCCGCGGCGAGCGAAGCGTAAAGGAATCCTCCCTTCTCGACGTATTTCCGGGCCTTCTCGTAAAAATCCGAGTGCACGTGCGCCAGAAATGGATCGGAGGTGCTGGTGACTGGAGACGGCATATAAAGGATCGGTCGCGACTCCCAATCGTTATATTCCCGGGGAAAATCGGCCTTCATGCCAGCTTGGCGCGCGAGGATGAAGGAAGTAAGCCCGGATGACATCAGCCACTGATTCGCGGCGCTGCTGTCGGGCTCGGGGCGGCCAGGAACGGCGTCTCCATCCGCAATCGATACGTACGGTGTTACCGCGGGCCCAGTCAACCCCATGTGCGAAAAATCTCCGTGCACTTTGGCCCACTCATCCGGAATTACTATGCCCGCCTCGGCCGGGGCCGGAGAGATGCCGGTCAGATCGAGTTGCGAAACCACTCGCGAAAATTTCGTGAATTCGCGAGCCAGTGGTTTGTCCTGGCGGTCCCAAGTGGTCATGCCCCATCCGGTTTCCTGCGGCGTGCGCAAATAAGGAGCCTTGTGAAATTGCTGGGGCGACGCATCGGTGTAGCACCACAGGTCGACGCCAATACTGCCGGCACCAAAGCCGGAATAGATTTGTGCGCGGTCGTAGGCCGCAACGCGTTCCGGTGAAAACTGTGCCGTAGACGCACCCATTTCGTGGATCATCACTGGGCGCCCCGCTCCTTGCGAAAGGGTAATTTCAAAGGCAGCGCCGTAAGTACCGCGCACAGAAAGCAACGCGTCAGGGAAGAGTTCGGGGGCATACAAGGTAAAGGGGTGGACGCTGAAGAAGTCGACGAACTTCGCGATATTGTCAGCGCGAAATGGCCCGTGGCCAATCTCTTCGCCGCTCGTGCCTACTACGACAGGATGGAGCTTATCGTGTTCGCGGATGCCATCGACGATCAGGCGCGTCCAGTTGATGGCCATGGAGTCGGTAGTCTGTGGAAATGGCACAATCCAAAACGGCGGTTCATCCGTCAAGTCCCAACCGATGATGGCGCTCTCGTTGCCGTAACGCCGGCCGAACTCGGCGGCAAGATTGGTTTCCAGGCGCAACATATCCGGGTCTGCGTGGGGATGACGACCCATGCGCCAAGGAACGTCCCAAAACGCTTCGCCCACTTCCCCACCGATGAACAAACTGGGGTGCAGATAGATTTTGTATTTGTGTGCGAGCGAGATTAGATAGTCGAGTTGCTGAAATGCCACCGGATTATAGTCGCCCGGGCGAGGTTCGAACCACGGCCACATCACGTCGAAACGTGTCACGGTGTAGCCCAGTTCGTGCATCTTGGCGAAATCGGCCTCGATATCCTTGGGATCCCATTCGACGTTCCATTGCATTGCGGCCTTGGCAGGAACCCAGTGCGCGCCCACGGGTATGAAGCGTTTGCCATTGGCGGTGAAATAGGTGCCATCCAGATGAACAGGAGGAAGCTTTGAACTATCCTGTTGCTTTGCCTCTTGCGCACGGACCAAAGGCAAACAAACCAGCAAAGTACACCCCAGCAAGACTCCCTTGAGCCACTGGTTCTTGTGATTTTTCATTGTGCCTCTTGTGAGGAGCGATTAAACCTGATTGTTTCAAAACACGAAGCGCAGCGCGATCTGCAGTTGCCGCGAAGAATGTACTGTGCTGCTGATGGAACCGGAAAGTCCAGGAATATCCACGGTGGAATTGGGCGGCGCGAATTGTGGCGTGTTGAACAAATTAAAAACCTCGCCGCGAAGTTCCATGTTGAGGGCTTCCTTGAATTGAAAACTCTTGAAAATTGAAAAATCCACGTTGTACTGTGCCGGACCGCGGAGAATGCCAGGACCAGCATCGCCATACTCGCGCGCGAAAGTTTGTCCTGGAGCGAGCGCGGGATAGAGAAACGTGGTGGAGTTGATTTGGCCAAACGCAGCGGGATTGTACCAGCATTGCAAGGTCTGTGAATTAGATGGGCAGCCGGCACTCGCGGCGTTGCTGAAGTTGTAGGGGTTCCCATAAATATTCGGACGCGCACCGCCCGAGCCTGTGTTTGTGTCGTCATACGAAAGCAGAGGCGTAAAAGCCTGGCCGGAATACATGGAAACGATTCCGTTGAGTTGCCAGCCCGCGGAAAACCAATGTGCCGGGCCATTTGAAGTGAGATAGCGCTTGCCAGGGCCGAAGGGCAATTCGTAAGTCCACGCCGCCGTGAAGGAATTGCGAAAATCCGGAGGCACGTCACCACGTTCCGCCTTCATGTCATAGGTATTCTGTGGTTCCGGGCCCACGACCTCGTCTTCATCGGCGACACCGAGCGAATGCTGGTAAGTGTAGCTGGCCAGCAGCGTCCATCCCGCCGAAAAACGCTTTTCGAAACGCACTTGCAAGGCGTTGGAACTCAGGCTGGCATCATTATTGGACGTACGAATCGCGGCGATTTGCGGCACCGTGTTGTAGTACGGGCGCCCGTAATTGGAGGGCAAGCCGTCCGCGCAGTAAGGATCGGTAGGAACCGGGCACACTTCAAAATTGGAGTCGAGCGGTTGCAATGCCTGATTGAGGTTGCGCAGATAGGTCAGGTGCACGCCGTGGACGCCGACATAGGCAACTTGCAAAACTGCATCCTTAAAGAGTTGCCGTTCTACGTTGAGGTTCCATTCCTGAATCGAAGGAGTGGGGTTATGAAAAGGAATGGCGCTGGCACGCCCGCTGGGATCCGACAAGCTGGAAGGCGGCAAAGAACCGGAGGGATCAGAGGGGGTGACGAAACCCGTGGACAGCTGCAGCACGGGAATGGAATTGGCATTGAACTGCACCGTCTGACTGCTGAAAAAGCCAGTCGGGTTATACGCCAATTCCGCGTCGTTCTGATCGGCCTGCAAGCTGTAGAAAATGCCGTAGCCGCCGCGCACAACGGTTTTCGCGTCGTTGAACGGGGTATAAGCGAACCCGATGCGCGGCGCGAAATTCTTGTAGTTGGTCTGCACATTGCCGGTATCGCTGACCCCGGGCTGCCCCGGTGCGACGAATTCTCCATTGGCAAAATTGAAGTTGGCGATGCGATCGTGCTGCTCCACCATCGGCGTGAACAAGTCGTAGCGCAAGCCCAGGTTCAACGTGAGCTTGGTAGAAACGCGGAAATCGTCCATGAAATACCCACTGACTTCCCACCAGCTCATGCCAAAATCACCCTGAAGTCCATCGCGGAAGGAATAGATGGGATTGCCGATTAGAAAAGTGGCCAAAGCATCGCCGGGATCGTCGACAGTGTCGTTCAGATTTTCCGTGAATTGCTGATCGAAGGTGAAATCGCCGCGGGGGTTCTGAGTTTGGAAAAAGCCGTGCTGGCGGCGAATCAGATCGCCTCCCATTTTGAAGGAATGGCGGCCGTGAATCCAGGTAAGTGAATCTTTCAGCTGGTAGTTGTTCTCTTTCAGAATTTCTGGAAACCAGTCCTGGTTTCCCAGCGCGCTATAGCCCGCAATCATGATGTTGGGTAAGCCGTTGGTATAAGGATCGCCAGGAACGTTGATTCCCGGAATTCCCAACTGCGTCGCCAGGTCCTCATTTTCAAAGAACGGGATAGCGTTCACGGAGTAGCGCGTATAGCCGATCTTCAGTTCGTTGGTTTTGGTGGAAGAAAAGGAATGAACGTCACTTATGCCAACCACATACGCCTTGTTGTTGACGTTGCCGGAGAAAGAACCACCGCCGGCTTCTCCCGGAAATGGATCGGGTTGCTGCGATTCTACGTTTCCAAAGCTGAAAGTTCCAGTGATGGTGTCTGAGCGCCACTGATGATCGATACGGATATCGAAGGCGTCCTGATCATTGCTGGCGACGGGATTGTACAGATAGTTGTTCGCGCTTCCAGCCCCGGCAATGTTTGGCAATGGAAAAAGGTTGATGACATTGAGCGCTGCGGGATCGAGGCAGCTTCCACCGGTGGCGCTGCGACGGGTGCCGTTCACGCAAGGCAGAATGACGTTGCCGGGGAACGGGGTGCGCTGGTTGGTCGCCTGATTGGTCGTTAACGGATCATAGATCTGACCGGTGATGGCACCGTTCGGTCCGGTACCTAATTGATCGGAAAAATCACCGGTGCGCTCGGCGGCCGTGGGAACTGTCGAGATAAAGGTCTGCGACTCGCGGACGCGCGTGCCCTGATAATCGACGAAGAAGAAAGTTTTGTTCTTGATGATCGGACCACCGAGAGTCCCGCCGAATTGATTCTGTTTGAAGGGAGGGATTGGCGAAGTGGGACTGTCGAAAAAGTTCTTCGCGTCCATATAGGAATTGCGCAAAAATTCGAACGCGGTACCGTGGAAATTATTGGTCCCGGACTTGATCACCACATTGACAACCGCGCCGCCCTTGCCGATATCCGCGCCGAAGTTACTGGTCTGTACCTTGAATTCGTCGATGGCTTCCACGGGTGGCTGCAGAACTTCAAAACCGATTTGCTGTTCGTTGTTGTCGAAACCGTTCAACAGGAAATTGTTGTTCGTGGCCATCAGCCCGTTCACTTTGATCGAACCGTTGGCCCGTTCATTCTCCGGGATCCCCCCTTGCTGAACTGCTCCGGCTTCCCCTTCGTTCACGCCAGGGCTGAGATAAGCCAGCTGCACGAAATTTCGTCCGTTCAGCGGAAGCTCGTGGACTTGCGTGTCTTCAATGACTTGCCCAATTGACGAGGTTTGCGATTCGACGAGCGGTTCTGCCGCGCTCACTTCCACGTGCTCGGAAACCACTCCCGGAACCAAGGTCACATCCACACGCACAACCTGGTTGATGTCCAGCTTTATGTTGGATTGCGTCGCGGTCTTAAATCCGGCCTGCTCGATAGAAACGCTGTAAATACCGGGATTCAGGTGGTTGACGTTGTACTCCCCTTGCTCGTTCGTGGAAGCTTTATGCACAACGTTCGTTTGAATCTCCACCACCGTTACAGACGCTCCGGCGATCACAGCTCCAGAAGCATCACGCACGGTGCCTACAAAGGTGCCGGACTCAACTTGAGCGAAAACGCGTGTCGAACTGAACAGAAGGACGCAGGCTAAGAAACGAATCGCAACATGAAAAAATGGACGAAATGAGCGCGCTGTAGACATGGACGTCAACCTCGCTGGCGGCGCGAGCGACGAGGACTGCCGCTCGACTCTGGCACAACTACACATCATATGTGGTTTTGTTGTCAAGTGCCATTCGTTGAGCACAACAAGTCCTGTGTAAATCAAAGTAAGCCTCTTTATTACAAACCGTTACAAGGAGACGTGGCATTATGAATATCTCCTTTCCCGAAACCTGGGCACGTTGTATGATTTGATACGTAGATGTTTCGTGCAGACAAGATGGACTCGGTGCAAAAAATCCCCGAATCTCCCACTCTCTCGCGAACCGACGTTCCGCGGTTCTTGCTCGATCAGCACAGCTTCGTGCCTTACTATGAGCAGATCGTCGCGCAAGTCCGAACCCTCATCACCGACAAGAAATTATCCGAAGGCGACACGTTCTATTCCGAAGGTGAAGTGGCCCGGATGTTGGGCATCAGCAAGATGCCGGTGCGGCAAGCGTTCCAGAAATTGCGTTCGGAAGGCCTATTGGTAATTTCCCGAGGTAAGCGTCCAATCATCGGTTCCGGGAAACTGCCCTGGAATTTCCAGCAATTACGCGGGTTCAGTGAAGAAATGCGGCGGCGCGGCCTGGAACCTTCCGCCAAAGTACTCTCGCTCGAGCGCAAGAAGCCGGACGGGGATGTGTTGCAGGCACTGAACCTGCAACCCGGGGATGAAGTGTATTGCCTGAAGAGGCTGCGCTTCGTGGAAAGCGAACCTGTAGCGGTGGTCACAAGCTTTCTTCCCTCAGCGATTTTTCCGGACATCGACCAACAGGATCTGGAGGGCCAATCGCTTTATCACGTATTCGAGCAGGTATACCAGCGAAAGCTGCATTGGGCCGAAGAAGTAATCGGAGCGGCGATCGCGAATCCGGAGGACGCTCGCCTGTTGCAAGCTGCGCCGGGTAGCGCAGTGCTGCTAATCAAAGAAAAAACGTACGACGCGCAGGAAGTGGCGATCGAATATAGTGTGTCGGTGCTGCGTGGGGATCGCTACACGGCATCAGTAGTTTCTATTCGCAAGAAGTGAATGCTGGAGATCGAACTAAGCTTTCAAAGCAGGGTGCTTGGCGATGAGTCGTGTGTTGGTGCTCGCGTGCGGCAATGCTTTGCGTGGCGACGATGGCGTGGCACTGCATATCGCCAGTTGCGCCAACGGCGTGTTTGGACCAGAAACCCTGGTTCACACGGACCAGCAGTGGACACCGGAACTCGCGCAACCGATAAGCGAGGCCGAGACGGTAGTGTTTCTGGACGCTTCGGCAAGCATGCCGCCCGGCGAAATCACTTGCCGCGAATTAGGGACAGCCAGTAGCCCTCTCAGCAGTTTCACTCACCAAATCACGCCGCAGGCTTTGCTGGCTTTGGCACGCGATCTCTATGGCTCCCACCCCTCACGCGCGTATCTTCTGACAGTTGGCGGAGCATCGTTCGATCTAAAAGAAGGGCTGTCTGAGCCAGTGAGTCACGCCATTCCGCAGGCGATCGAACGGATTAAGGCTTTGCTGGTGAGTGTGTCGCGAAAATAGAGGCTCGAAGAGCTTCTCGTCGATCGGTCCAGGAGAGATTCCTTGCTGCGCCTGCTTGCTGCAGGCAGGCTCGGATGAGGCCTGACAATACAACAGAAGACCGGGCTCACTGATTCGTATAGTAGCCGTCTCGCGCCTGCACGGTCAGGTCTTTATTTTTCGTGGCCAGCTGAATCTTGTGGTAACCGGGACCGGTGTCTTTGTCGGGCGTGTAGCCGATGCTGTACTGATTACGCAGCTCTTCTTCAATCTCCGCGTAGATTTTGTCCACGGTTTCTTTCTTGGACACCTGGTACAGTTGCCCACCGGTAGCCTTGGAGATTTGCTCGAGGATTTTCTTTCCGTCGGGGCGCTCTTCCTGGGGGTACCGGCCGCCACCGTGGTGCCCACCGCCTCCGTAGGGTCCGCGCGGACCACCCATCATGCCAGGGGGATAACCACCGTAGCCTTCTTCATCCTTAAACAGAATCGAGTAGATGGCGGTGTCGGCTCGCTGCGCGGATTCGATGGCTTCATTTAGCGTTTCCTTGCTGCCGCGGTCGACCCCGTCCGTAAGGATGATCAGCGCCTTACGTCCTTGTTGCTTGTTCATCAGTTCGTCAGAAGCCAGGTAAATCGCGTCATAAAGATGCGTTCCGCCGCCATGCTGATGGCCGCCGTGCCCGCCGCCGTAACCCCCGCCACCACCGCCGCCGCTTCCGCCGTATCCGCCTCCGCCGCCGGACCCTCCACCACTGCTGCCTCCACTGGAATCGACTTGCGGAGTCTGTAACTTTTGCAAAGCCGCCTGCAGTTTGGGGCGCGCGGGGGTGAAGTCCTGCAGCAGTTCCACGTCTCTATCGAAATGAATGACGAAAGCGAGGTCTTTGTCTTCACGCAGCAGATGATCCAGGAAGCTGTAGCTGGCGCTGCGTTCCTGATCCAACAATTTTCGTTGGCTAAGGCTCGTGTCCACCAATAATCCAAGGCGCAGCGCCAAATCACTTTCGCGCTGGAAATAATTGATGGTTTGCGGGCGCCCATCTTCCTGCAGCACGAAATCGTCTTTGGAGAGGTTGGCAACGATCTTGCCGTGCTTATCTCGCACGGTGGCCAGCACGCTGACCGTTTTCACTTCTACAGCGATCTTGGAATTAACCTTGGGAATCTGTGGTTGGGGAGTCGCTGGCGGTTGTGCGGCCGGAGATTGCGGTGCCGGAACCGGTTGAGGTGCCTGTGGTTGCTGCTGAGTTCGTGCGTTTATCGCAAATCCACCAAAACAAGACAGCACTACGGTAAGTGCCAACCAATAGCGGACAGGAAAGTCAGCTTTCCATTTTCGAAAAGGTGCAATCATCTTGCTCCGCCATGAGTTTGGACCCCAAAATATTGGACGCAGAATAGCCCCGCAATGTTGTCCAATCAGCCACACCTGGACCTTTCGGGGCCTACCTCTCCAATTCCCGCCTCACTTGGAAATAGTGCCCGGCTTGCGATGCGCTGTTGGGCCGACGGTGGGCCTCCAATTTGCTATGGCAGCACAATGCGGGTCAGCCTTCTGTCGTTAGACCTTCACAGTTTTGCCGCTGTGGGCCGCCTCGTATATGGCCATCATCAACGTAATGTCGCGCAACCCTTCTTCGCCCGGAGTGAGCGGCTCCTTGTTCTCCATCACGCACTCCGACATATGGTCCATCTCCATCGCAAAGTGATCCTTCACCGGCAGATTGATTTCTTCGATGACGTTTTTCCGGCCGACGGTCATGCGTAGGCCGGAATACCAAGTGGCCGGATCCATGTTCAGCCAGCCCTCGGTGCCGATGACGCGGTAGCGGCTGGTAGATACGTATCCATAGCTGGAGGTGCAATTCGCAAGCACTCCGCTGGGAAAACGCAGTTGGAAGTTAATCGTTTCTTCTACTTCTTTAAAGCGTGGGTCTCCCGGCTTGTTGTACATCAATGCGTTGATCTCGGTTGGCTCTTCGCCCGTAAGATAGCGGGAAGCGTTCAGCGCATAGATGCCGATGTCCATAAGCGAACCACCGCCGGCCAAATCCTTTTTCAGGCGCCACATGTTGGGATCCGAGGTGGGCCATCCGGCGTCCGCGACAATCACCTGGGTTGGTCCAAGCTCGCCGGAACGCGCGATGCGGATCGCTTCCTGATTGTAGGGTTCATAGCGGCACCGGTAGGCCACCATTAGCTTCTTACCGGCTTGCCGTCCCGTATCGATCATCTTCTGGCAATCGGCGGGGGTACAGGCCATGGGCTTTTCCGTCAGGACGTTTTTCCCGGCCTCAAACCCGCGAATGGTGTATTCCGCATGCATACAATTCGGCAACACGATGTAGATGACGTCGACATCCGGATTGTTTTTGATCGTGTCGTAGTTCTCGTAGTTGTAAATGTTCTTCGGATTGACGCCATACCGTGCCGCGAGCTTATTGGCCTTGTCCGGATGCCCGCTCACCAACGCGACCGGCTTGGACTTCTCGCACTGGGCAAACGCCGGAAGGATCTGGTTGATCGCTAAACTTCCCAGGCCCACAATCGCCCAGCCCATCTTCTTGCCTGGAGGTTCCGGGACCACGAGCCCCTGCTGTCCCATGGCCTCCTTCAAGATCGTTCCGGTGGCGCTGGCGACCGCCAGGCCTTTGCCAACCTTGCCGAAGAATCCGCGGCGCGAAATTTCTTTTATGGGCGCATCTGCCATGGTTTGCTCCTTACTGCTGATCTCCGCGCTGCTTGTGCAGCTCTTCCAGCTTCTGCTTCAAATATTGCTCGTACTCTTCTTTCAGCTTTGGATCCGTAGGACTGCCGTAGATTTCGCTGGATTTGTACTTCCCTTCCGCGAATTTTTTCTTGGTCCATTCATCGTGAATGTGGATTCTGTCGGCGCGGTCCAACGTGTCTTTGACAAATTGCGGAGGAATGAAATACACGCCTTCGCGATCGCCCACCGCCAAATCACCGGGCATGACCGTGACGCCGCCAATGCGAATCGGGATGTTGATTCCAGTGAGCATCACGTTGCCAATCGGAGTGGGATCCACCGATTTGAAGTAAGCAGGCATATCGATTTCTGAAATACCATCGAGGTCTCGAATAGCGCCATCGGCGACGAGTCCACCTTGGTGCGTGGCGACCATCATGTAATAGAAGAGATTGTCGCCCACGATGGTGCCATCCACTTTTTTGCCGAACAGGTCCACGACGAGCACATCGCCGGGTTGGAGCATATCGATGGCCATCTGATTGGTCAGCTCCGGAAGCCCGCGTTCCTTGGCCTTTTTCTCGGCGACGCTCTCTACATCTTCGCGCATGGGCATAAACTGCAAGGTAAATACCCGTCCCACCATGGTTTTGCCGGGATGCAGAACAACGAATCCATCGGCGTACTGATTATTGAAGCCCTTTTCTTCTTGCAGCGTGGCCCAGACTTCTTCGGAAGACAGATCACGCGCGCGCTCGAGGTAAGCATCGGGAATCTTCGGCCTCCCGTCCGGAAAACGCGGGAAGGGATTTGCGGCGGTGTAATCGATCAGATCCTGTTTGGAAAAGCTCATCAACTGAGCGCGGACGGAATTGGGAAAAACAAAAGCGATCGCGGCAAACGCAACGAATAAGGTGAATTTTATTCGACAAGAACGACTGCGAGACGTGCCGGTCATGAATAGCCCCCACGACAACAGAAAATCATCTCTGGACTGCCGCAACAAATCTTGGAAGACGCGAGGCAATCTATCACGCTCGAGCACGCGCCAGCAATGATAGGATGCAACTCGGAATTTTCAGCCCGCGCAATCCTGGATTGTATCGCCACGGATTGAGCGCGATTGGGAAACAAGCCGGAGGCTTCCATGCGTAAGAGCAACGAAGGTATGTTTGGGCGACGCGACGTCCTGAAAGCCTCGGCACTGGCGCTCGGCTCCGGTCTGCTGGCCAGCGAACCAGTGTCAGCCTATCCGAAGAGCGTTAACACGAATTCCAGCCCGTCTGCCCTGAAGATCACCGATTTGCGTGTCGCGACCATCACCAAACCCGGCCCCAGTCCTTGCACTATCCTTCGCATCGACACCAACCAAAGTGTTTACGGACTAGGCGAAGTGCGCGATGGCGCCAGCCCTACATATGCGCTGTTTCTCAAGAGCCGGCTGGTGGGGCAGAATCCACTGAAGCTCGACAAACTTTTTCGAGAAATCAAACAGTTCGGCGGCCCTGCGCGGCAAGGTGGCGGCGTGTGTGCGGTAGAAATGGCGTTATGGGACATTACCGGCAAGGTTTACAACGCGCCCGTCTATGCGCTCCTCGGTGGAGGTAAATTCCGCGACAAAATTCGCATCTACGCCGACACCGAGGAATCCAAGGATCCCAAGGTTTACGCGCAACGCATGAAAGCACGCAAAGACGTCATGGGGCTGACGTGGCTCAAGATGGATTTGGGCATCGAAATGGTGGCGGACACACCAGGGACCGTCACAAATCCCACGGATATCGAGCAATGGCAAGTGCACCAACTTCCTCATCCGCTGTTAGCGATGGAAGTGACCGATAAAGGGATTGCCATGCTGGAACAGTACGTGGCGGCGGTGCGCGATGCCGTGGGCATGGAAATTCCTCTCTCCATGGATCACCTCGGGCATCTCGGCGTGAAGTCCATCATCCGACTGGGCAAGGCTTACGAGAAATATAATCTCTCGTGGATGGAAGACGTGATCCCGTGGAATTATACGGATTTGCTCAAACAAATTTCGCTAGAAAGCCCAACTCCGATACTGACGGGCGAAGATATCTATTTGAAAGAGCCATTCCAGGTGCTGTGCGAGAGTCATGCCGTGGGTAAGATTCAACCGGATTTGGCGACCTCGGGCGGTATCCTGGAGACGCACAAAATTGGGGACATGGCTCAGGAATATGGCGTGCCGATGGCATTGCACTATGCAGGAACGCCTATAGGATGTATGGCCAGTGTCCATTGCGCGGCGGCGACACAAAATTTCCTCGCGCTCGAAAACCACTCCCTCGATGTGCCGTGGTGGTCATCGCTGGTGCAGGAAGGGGTGCAAGCCCCGATTGTGAATCATGGCTGGATTGAGGTGCCAGACCGCCCGGGTTTGGGCGTCACCCTTAACGAAGACATGGTGCGCCAGCATCTTGCGCCCGGCACGGGCTACTTCGAGCCGACAACCCAATGGGATCAGGAGCATTCCTGGGACCGCTTGTGGAGCTAGCAAGCGACAGCGAAGCTCTTCCTGAAATTGCTAGTGCGCGCGCGCTGGCCCTGTGGAGCCGCGTTTAATCAGTTCCGGCTCAACCGCAATTTCCGAAACGAACGTCGTGCGCTCCTCAATTCGATCGAGTAGTGTTTGCGCGGCGATCCGCCCCATCTTGTCCAGGGGCTGCCGCACTGTGGTGAGCGGAGGAACCGAATAAGACGCAATTGCAATGTCGTCGAAGCCGATGATGGAGATGTCGTCGGGCACACGCCGGCCCGCTTCTTGAAACGCACGCATCGCACCGAGTGCCGAAATGTCGTTGTAGGCAAATAAGGCAGTGAAAGGGATTTTCTGGTCTAGCAAGGCTTTTCCATAGGGATAGCCCAACTCCGGCGTCGAATCGGTTCCGGAAATTTGCAGTACCAACTCCGGATAGATGCGCACCCCCACTTTCCGCGCTACTTCGGCAATCGCTTCCCATCGGGCCACCGAGTCGGAACTTTGCGGCAGCCCGCGGAAAAAAGCGATGCGTTCATGGCCGAGTTCCTTAAGATGGCGCAAGCCAAGCTCTGCGGCGCGCTGGTGGTCGAGAATGATATTCGTGACATTTTCGACGTGCTGATGGCCGGCAACCGCCACGGTTGGCAGCGCTGGTTCTTCCGCGATGGAAGTATCAATGGTGATCAATCCCTCCACGCCGCGCGAAGTCAGCAATTGCGAGTAACTTCGCAACAACTTCGGATCGTGGCGGTGCGCCACGGTCAGGAAAAAATAATTGCTTTCGCGCAGAAACGGTTCGATGCCACCGACGATAGAACTGCCGTAAGCATCACCAATTTCTTCTACGATGACGCCCACGGTATAGGTCCGTTTCACGCGAAGGGAACGCGCCAGAAAATTTGGCTGGTAATTTAGCTCCCGCGCAGCGTCGACAATTCGTTTGCGGGTAGTTTCGGGAATGGTTCGGGCAGCTTTTGTGTTGTTCAATACCGCCGAAACTGTTCCTGGAGTTAAACCGAGGTGCTGGGCAACTTCTTTCAACGTCACAGTTCCGCTTCGCTTGGCGCGAGGCGGCTTTGCACCGATCATTTTTTGCATTCCTCTAGCGCCAACCCTTTGGCGCTATTTTGCCTCGCGGCGCCCAGATGGTATTCCCAAGCTTTGAGTCATTCTGCATCATGGCATCCGAAGCCGGCGAGTTTTTACCTGCAGAATGAACTGCGCCAGAGCGGTGACGTATTCATTCCCGCGTCCTCAAGCCCAAAATCCCGAGAACGCCCTCATTGTACTCCCTTGTTCAAGTCCCCCTCGCCGGAGGCCGGCAAAGGGCCGCGGAAACTCTCCGGTGGACCGAGATAACTTGGCCGCACTGGGCCGAGTTTTACCACCAGTTTTTCCAACACAATTCCAGGATCAACCATCCAAATTTTCAGCATGTGATAGCCCGTACCCCCCACACTATGGCTCGATGTGCTGATGCGTATGTTGTCTTTCACGGACTTGGACCAATCCTGTGCGGAATTCTGGGCCAGCATATCCACGATTTGCGGTGCCTGGTCGTCGAAAGCAATCGCATAACGCAATCCACGACCGGGCACAAAATTCAGAGACGGCCCAAAGATCGCCTCAACCCCTACCTTGCGGGGATCAAACAAATACATTCGATATTCCAGGCACGGCCCATGCCGTGGGTCTGCATAGCTGGCCGCATCTACAGGAAAAACCGACATAGCCGAATCCGTTCGCCCGTAATCCGGAATTTCTTCCCAGCGCGCAGTGGGTGTGTTTACCCTCCGAGTGAAGTGGTCTGCTTCGATGGAGACATATTCATCGGTTTGCACAAACCCGCGCAGCGAATCACGGGTCGGCTCCCCCGGGTTGAAGACTGGCACAGTCACGGAGACAGTCTCCCCGGTAGAACTGGAAATAGTCACCGTGCCGGAGCTTTTGCCAGCCGGCGCTTTGCGCCAATCGACGCTTAGCCAGACTCTTTCGTCCTTGTCCACCTCACCCGAGGACCGGCTCAACTCAATCCAAGGCGCACTGGCCTTTGCCGAGAACCGGAAGGGCGTGCGTCCCCGATTAAAAATGTCCAAATAACGGCGCGGCCGAACAAGAGAATCAAATTCGGGAAGGCGAGGTTCCTCCGTTGCGCCAGGCCAAGCGGCGGTCGAGCCTTCCACAGCCACGCCCATCTTCGCGGGAATTGGAATATTCAAATCGGTGACGTTGGGCATCACGTTTTTCGGAGGATCATTCCACGAGATATATCCAATGTGTGTCTGGTCCATCATGTGATCCCACTTGCCACCCGCCAGAGTGTGATTGTAGTAGGCCGCAAGATCGGCATCGCCGTCGAATAGCTCGCGGACGCGAACCGCATAATCGTTCGCACGGGCGCGGCCCTGCTCGGCAAACATGCGATTTTTTCCAGCCGCGATGTACATCTGCGTGACGATGGCCGGCGCCTTTAAAGGAAACAATACAAGCTGAAAGAACGCATCGCGGTAATTCTCGGGCAGTTCGTTGTAGATTTTTTGCGCCTGATTCACAGCGGTCTGGTATTCGTCAGAAATGCGGTCCGCCTCTTGGTAATTGACCAAGCTGAAGGTCGTCGGCTCAAGCAACTCCGGTTTGCGGCGTCCCGTGTATTTGCCATACTTCGCGATCAGATCTGCAATCTGCGATGCGTACTTGGGCCCAAACTCGCGTTCCGCCCACAATCGGGTGAACTCGCCCAATCTTTCTTTCGGCCAAGCTTCGGGATTCCGGGCAAAGGTCAGGAAAAACTCAATGGGGAATTCCATAGGTTTCAAATCGCCCACATTGACGATCCAGATGCGGGTGGCACCGTAGTAATAGGCTAGATTCATCTGCTCCCAAACTTTGGGAATCGGATTCGTGTTAATCCATTTGTAGTCGCGGGGATCACCCACGTAGTCGAAATGGTAGTAGATGCCAGCGCCCCCGCTTCGTTTGCGTTCTTCCGGCGTGGGCAGCCGGCGGATATTTCCCCAGTTATCGTCGCACCAGAGCAACGTCACATCCTCAGGAACGCGCATACCCTTTTCGTAATACTGCTGCACTTCCTTGTAAAGGGCCCAGTCCTGCGGAATCTGAGTCACGTCAGGATTCATCTTGTCGGCTAGAATCTTGCGCTGATCCGCCACAATTTTTTCCAGTAGATCGACATTGGCCTGTTCGGACATGGGCATGTCGCCGTCGCCGCGCATACCCAGGGTAACGATACTTTCGTAATTTTTATTACGCTCGATTCCTTCCGTCCAGAATTCGCGCAACTCTTCCCCGTTGGTCGAATAGTCCCACGGGCCCTTGCCGTGTCTTTTCCATTCTTGCTGCGCGCGCAGCATCGGCTCGTGGTGCGAAGTGCCCATGACGATGCCGTACTCATCGGCGAGCTTCGGATTGAGCGGGTCATCTTCATTAAAAGCACTGCCCCACATGGCGGGCCACAAATAATTAGCGCGCAGCCTTAAGAGCAACTCGAACACCTTCACGTAGAACTCGTGGTTATAACCGCCGAATTTTTCTTTGGTCCATCCAGTGAGCGAGGGTGCTTCGTCATTCAAGAACATCCCGCGATATTTCACCGCAGGTTCACCCTGAAAATAGCGGCCGGCCCGGACAAACAAGGCATCCTGGTGCGGAATTGGCACGTCAGCCCACCAATACCAAGGCGAGACGCCGATCTGCTCAGAGATTTCGTAGATCCCGTAGATCGTTCCCCGTTTATCGCTGCCGGCAATTACCAGCGCCATGGCAACTCCCGGAAACGGATCGCGCACGGTCTGGATCAGATAGGACTCCCATTTCCCTCGCAGGGCGGTCACGTCAATCTTGCCCGACCGGGACAATTGGTCCAGAAGTGCATTTTTACCCAGCGTCCCGATAATGATCGCAGCAGGCTTCGTAACAACTCCCGGAACGCCGAAGACGGGCGAAAGGCCGGTCACCCGGGAAATGTCTTGCGCAAGGTCATGAGCAGCACGGATCACACCGGGGTAGTCGTTCGGATCAAGACACAACGGCGCCGCCTGCTTGCCTCCCACGAGTGCGAAATCACCTTGTCCATATTGGGTATCGACGAAGTGCTCTTGCCCTACGGCAAAGCACTTTTGGGGGAATACCGCGAATAGCAACAGAACAGCAAAGCAGAGGCTTAACAATCCACGATGATCAGTCATAGCTCTGGGCGGAAACATCGCCAAGCTTCTAGCAAGCCAAAATCATCCTAAAAAAAACACCGAGAGCATGTCACTTCCCAGCAGGTTCTTTGACGTGCAGCAACTGATCAGCGGCTACATCTTGCAGCGTCTGCACGATGCCGGATGGCCAGTGAATCTCGACCAGCTTGGCTTTGCGGTCCGCACCCAACCCGAAATGCACCGGACCATCACTCGATGAAGCATAGCCCACGCTGGTGGTTATGTGATTGTATTGCGCACCGATCGACGTCACCACCTTGATTCGCGCGCCGATCCCATCGCGATTGCTTTTGGTGCCTTGCAAAGCGATGTCCAGCCAGTGACCGGAATTCTCTGAACGATTCATCCAAATCTCCGCGTCTCGGCCCAACGCAGATACCACCACATCGACTTTTCCATCGCCATCGAAGTCACCGAATGCGCACCCGCGATGACGCGCCGGCGGTGCAGCTTCAAATCCAGCTTCCGCCGTCAGCGCTTCCCACTGCCCCTTGGTGCCAGGATTTCGAAACACCGTGTTGTATTGATTGACCTGATAAGTAGGCGTGTCCATGGACTCCACATGGCCACGCGACACAAACAGATCCTTCCAACCGTCATTGTCGAAATCGAAGAGCCCGGGCCCGTAACCGGACATTGGCCGAGACAGTTTGCGCATTCCACTCGCAAAAGTTACTTCTTCGAATCCCTTGCCTCCTTTATTTGTGAACAACGGGAAAGTCTGGTCGTTGAGCGCGACAAACACAATATCGGGGTAACCGTCGTTGTTGTAATCCCGAAAATCCAGCCCCATTCCCGAGACAAACCCACCGTCTTCCACCAACGCCACTCCCTGCTGAAACGCCACTTCTTCGAATTTCTGTCCGGTGTTGTGAAACAAAAAGTTATAGGAAGTATCGTTGGTCACAAACAGGTCCGGGCGGCCGTCCAGATCGTAATCGGCGACACCCACGCCCATTCCTTTTCCGACATAATTTCGCAGTCCCCATTTTTCAGAGACGTCTTCGAACGTCCCATCTCCTCGATTCAGGAACAACTGATTGGGCTGCCCTTGATATAGCTTCGGACTGCAATAGTCGAACGCACCGGCAAATGGGCATAGCTTTTCGGTTTTTACATCCCAGCGGAGATAGTTGATGACAACCAGATCCAGCAGACCGTCATTGTTGACGTCCACCCAAGCCGCGGCAGCAGTCCACAACGGGCCAAATTGCGGATCAACAGAGCGGTTCAATCCCGCCTTCTCGGTAACATCCGTGAAGGTTCCATCTCCATTGTTGTGGTACAGCGTGTTTCCGTGCACTCCTCCGACAAACAGGTCTGGATGCCCATCGTTGTCGTAGTCGCCCACGGCCACACAGATGTTGTAGCCGGTTCCGGCCAGACCGGCTTCCTTGGTGACGTCCGTAAAGACACCGTTGCCGTCATTGCGGAAAAGATGATTCGAAAATCGTGGCGAATCCTTCTGCAGTGTTTCAATGTTGGCGCCGTTTGTGAAGAAAATGTCCGGCCGGCCATCACCGTTGTAATCGAAGACGGCCACGCCTCCAGCCATGGTCGCTGGTGCGTGAGGGGTCTTCAAAGTTTCGTCGGAATCCACACGAAACGCCAGTGATTGTAAGACAAACTTGATTTTGGATGGCGCTTCCCCCGCGTGGGTGCCGTTTTGCGAATCGGAACGTGGCGCTAATGTGAAAAGAAGCGCCAAGGCAAGCGCCACCCGCAGCATCCGTGCATCACTCACGCGCACAAGAGAATCCTCAACATGATTTCGGTGAAAACGTAGCCATTCTCTCACAGATGGCGAGGCCGCCTGGCAGGTTGTGACGTGGAGGCGGAAACCGGTCAACATCAACCGCAAGTCGCATCCAAGGAACCGCTTGCGACCACCGGATTGCCTGATTCTGCCAAAACGGCACGGCCCACTCCGATCGTCGGCAGGTTCCCGGCCTGAATCGGTCCTGTTACCAACCTCTGCATCATCAAGGGATTGCGGACCCTTGCAGACTGTCTCATTTTGAAAACCCTCACTTTCCCTCTAGAATATCGATATTCAACATCGAAAAATCGAAAAGAATACTTGACAACGTATCGCCTAGGGAGTACATACGCAGGTAACGTTAACGGTGGCGCATTTCCTTATGGTTTGCGCTGCCAACCATGTCTGCAACAGGCAATGGTGTGTTAGGTCCATTGCAGAGTGAGGCAGGGTGCTTGGGGTGGTCGAGTACAGGCTTCGCCTGTTTCTTCTCCAAAACTGCCAAAGGTGCTGGTCCAAATGGGATAGCGGGGAGAAGTGCATCGCGTCTCCAGCGCTTTCCGGTGCAGGAATCTGGGAAATCCAGAACCTAGATTGATCCAGCTGTTGACTTACCTAAGGCGGCGCCAAGCCGCCCGAGGCGGAGGCAAATAATGAACTGTGTTTCATCCTGCATGTCTCGAAGTCTTGTGCGTGTCGTCAGGAAATTCCCCCTTTCCCACTTTTTGGTCTTGGTTGTGCTGCTCTTGGGAGTGGCGTTCCTGACCACGGCGCAAGAGGCGACGGTCGTTGGCACGGTAACGGACCCCAGCGGTAGCGTGGTGCCGAACGTGACCATCACGGTCACCAACGTAAAGACGGGAGTATCGCGTACTTTGACCACCAACGACGTAGGTCAGTACGTAGCTCCTGGATTGCCGATTGGCATATACGATTTGAAGGCGGAGGCTTCCGGTTTCAAGGTGGAAGAATCCAAAGGCGTCACACTAAACGTAAACGATCGTATCCGCGTGGACTTTCAGATGAAGATGGGCACCAAGGCGGAGACGATCTCTGTGGAATCGAATGCGCTGAGGGTGCAGACGGACAGCAGCGAACAAAGCTCGCTGGTGACCGGCACGCAGATCACGGAACTCGCGACCAACGGCCGAAGTCTTTACACCTATGTGAGTCTAACTCCAGGGGCTTCCAACCTGAATCCGGACTTCCAAGTCCCCACGTCGGTTGGCGCGAGCAACCAAATCAGCTTCAATGGCAGCCGGCCCAGCCACAACCTATACATGCTGGACGGCGGTGAAAACGATGACCGCGGCGGCGCGGCTCAATCGATCGTCATGCCTTCGGTGGATGCCTTGGCACAAACCGAAACGCTCACCTCGAACTACAGCGCAGAGTACGGCATGAATTCCGGCGCGACTATCTCTTCGGCAGTCAAGAGTGGCACCGCCACGCTGCATGCTGAAGCCTGGGAGTTCTTCCGGAATAACGACTTGGATGCTCGCAATTTCTTCAACACGGTTCCGAATCCTGTGGCCGAGTTGCGCTACAACGTTTGGGGTTTCAACGTCGGCGGCCCGGTGACCTTCGGAAAGCTTTACAACCCGGACAAGAAAAAGACGTTCTTCTTCTACAACATGGAATGGCGGCGATTGGTTCAGGGCCAGACCCTGAAGCAGTTGGTGCCAAGTCCGAGTGAGTACACCGGGGACTTTGGGAGCACAGCGATTAACGTTCCCAGCACCACGCTGGTCTCTCCGCAGGTGCTAGCAAAGAATTGCCCGGGTGACACTCTACCGGCGGGTATCGTGCAGGGTTCGCCCTTCCCGAACAACACCATACCTACTTGCATGCTGGATCCCAATGCGCAGTCGCTCTTAACTGCCGGCGGTAAGTATGGCGGCATCTTCCCCCAGCCCACTCCTGGACAAGGAGACTACTTTCTTGGCGGCAACAACCTGCCCACGAACGTGACGGAAGAAGTCGTCCGCATCGATCAAAACTTCAGCGACAAGTTGACCGTTTTTGGCCACTTCGTAGCCGATCAGGTCGCGCAGTCTTACGGTACTACAATGTGGAGCGGCGACAACGTCCCCAGCGTATCCAACAGCTTCGGAAACCCATCCTACGCAGCGGTCATTCATGCCGCTTACGTAATCAGTCCTACCCTGGTAAATGAGACTTCGTTCAACTACAACGGGAACCGCATCCACATTCTTCCGTTGGGACTGTACTCCGCACCTTCCGACTTCGCCTTCAACCGGTACTTTACGGGCCCCAATGTGGATAACCGCATTCCGTCTATCCAGCTGACACAGTTGGGCACGGATTACACCTCGAACTGGATGCCCTGGAATAACGCGGCGAACAGTTATCAGCTCCGGGATGACGTGTCTTGGACCAAGGGACGCCACCAGCTCAAGATCGGCGGCGGCTGGATGCTCTACATGAAGAGCCAAGACTGGTTCGCGACCACCCAGGGCAACTTCCAGTTCAACGGCGAATATACAGGAGTCGACTTCGCTGACTACCTCCTCGGACTTTCACAGAACTACACCGAGAACGCGATCAAGAGCACCGGACAGTGGAACAATCAATCCTGGAATCTATACTTTCAGGACAATTTCCGCGTGAACAACCGGCTCACCTTGAATCTGGGATTGCGGTGGGACGGCCTGCCACACACCTATGAAGCCAACAGCCAGATGAACAATTTCTACCCGAACCTTTATAGCCAGCAGGATGCGGCCATCCTGGCAACCAGCAACACCATCAGCACCGCCAGCCCGGGTCTAGGGCCCAGCCCGAATCCCATTTTGGCGGGCCAGCAATTCTACGTGAACGGCATCGCCACCTGCGGGGTAAACGGCACTCCCAGAGGTTGCGTCAACAATGCATGGCTGAACTTCGAGCCGCGTCTCGGATTCGCCTATGACCTTACCGGTGACGGAAAGACCGTCATCCGTGGCGGATACGGACTCATGAACGAACGGATTCAGGGCAACGATGTCTATAACAATGCCGGAACCGTTCCGCTATCAGCCAGCATTAACTTCACCAACGTGCTGCTCTCCAATCCCAGCACAAATCCCGTGACCGGCCAAACGGTCCCAGCCTCTATCCCGGTCAATAATGTTACCGGTATGAACAGCGCCGATTATTCGTCGCCGAGAAGCACCCAGTTCAGCCTCGGCATTCAACATTCCATCGGTCAATCCGTGTTGTCTGTCGCCTACGTGGGTGCGCAGAACCGTCACCAGAACTACTACACGGAAACCGACCTCGTGCCCTACGACACCCTGCCGGAATATGTCTGTCAAGGACAATCAGGGTTAGCCGGGTGCTCGGGTGTTACTACTCCAGCCGCGGTTTACAACCAAGCAGTTCCTTACGTCGGATACCACAGCATTAAAATGGCGCAGAACGAAGCCAACAGCAATTACAACGCGTTGCAGGTATCTTTCCGCGGCGCCACCCTCGGCAACGATCTGACCTACCAGGTCGGGTATACCTACTCACATACCAATGACGTTCTGAATGGCAACAACGGCAGCGGCGGCGATCTATACACGATTTCCAATCCCTACGAGGGTTGGAAGTATGATTACGGCCCGTCCATGTTCGACCACCAGAACATCTTCTTCACCAACTTTGTGTACCAGATACCCCTGCTGAAGCACAGCGACAATAAACTGATGAAAACGATGCTGGGCGGCTGGGAAATTTCTGGTATCGTAACTGCCGAAACGGGAGCTCCTCTCAACATCAGCGTGGGCGGCCAAAACGTTGCTAGCATTGTTCCCAACTCCGCGAACCGGCCGAACCAAACCGGGACACCGAATAATCCCCATACCGTGCAAGAGTGGTTCGATACGTCGATCTACTCCACGCCCGCTCCGGGAACCTGGGGCGATACACCGCCAAGCTCTGTTCGCGGACCAGGCCGCCAGAACTGGAACATCTCCTTCTTCAAGAACTTCATGATCAATCCGGAACGCGGGACCAACCTGCAGTTCCGGGCGGAGTTCTTCAACATCTGGAACCATCCTCAATGGGTTGGTGACGAGCAACAGGGCGGCATCAACACCAACCTTTCTAGTAGCGGCTTTGGGCAAATCACTTCGGCTTATGATCCGCGTACAATCCAGCTCGCGTTGAAGTTCTACTTCTAACTTCTCGCAGCTTAACCTCAACACCTGCGGCGTGACGGAACACCCCCCGTCACGCCGCTTTTCTTTTCTCTGGTGCATTACCTTCCCGCCGACCCGGCAGTCTCGCGCTCATTCAGACAAAATGGCACAACGCTGGAGCGGCATGCGATGCCTTGCAAATGCCGGCTGCCGCGAGCAAGTTGGAAGCTGATCAGGGTGTGGGATTCGTTTGCGTGTGAATCTTGCCGTTGGCCGCCAGGCCGTCCAGCCAACGCTGCGCTGTTGCCGTGTCTGGATTACCTGGGTTGTTCTTCAGGAAGCCTCGTAGAACTTCTGCTGCGTCGTCGTAGCGGCCTGTAGCCGTCAAGCACTGGGCATACAGCAAGTCCGTTTGCGGGGCTGCGCCGCGAGCGTCCGCGCGCGCCTGTTGTGCCATTTTCAACGCTGGTTGGTACTGCTGATCATAATAATAGGCCTTCGCTAAGCTCCAAGTGGTCTCCCAACCTGACTTCGGATCCAACTGCAGCGATTTTTCCAGAGGTGGGATCGCTTGTTTGTATTTCCTGTCGTTGCAGAAAGCCATACCAAGGGCAGAGAAAACCCGGGCCTGGTTTGGATCGAGCTGCGAGGTTGTTTCCAGGACGGTTTGTGCCTTCGCCCAATCGTTCCGCTTCATATAAAGAATTCCCTGAACATAGAGAACTTCCGGGTTAGAAGGGGCCAGCTTCAGGGCTGCGCCAACGTGCTTCTGCGCTTCGTCCAGTTTGTTCTCGCGCATGGATTGAAGTCCCTTCACCAATTCTTCCTTGGCCTTGGGCGCAAGCACCGGGCCCGCAGGAACTCCAACCGTTTCATTCGCAGACGCGTCGCGAGGCAGAATCACATCGATTTGAGCCCGGATGGCCGATGATATCGTGACGTCTTTTTGCACCGTTTTGTAGCCCGACGCCTCAACAGCTACCGTGAATTCTCCCAGCCCGCGGACAACGAAAAACGCGCGGCCACCCGACGTGGAGGACTGGTCGGTCAGAATTCCGTTGCTATAGACTTTCACTGTGGCGGTCGAAGTGATGATCTGGCCGTTCGAATCACGCACGGTAATGGCCAGTTCCGCCCGGCTGCCGCGACTGATGGTGCCTTCCTCGGAGCTATCCTGACAGACGGCGGAAGCTGCACAAACGCACAATCCCGCCAGAACGGGAAGCACCACTCGCGCAAAGCGCAATAAGAGGCGTTGCTTCATTACGGCCTCAATCGGAAGTCCGATAGCGGCCAGAGTAGTCGCGCCTACAGGCACCGTCAAGGGGAACGTTTTGAGAAGTCGATCGCTCGGCTCGTCCCGCGTCGAAATTCGACCAATCCGTTTGAAACCTCTGTAAGTTCAAGGATAATAAGGCATATGGAAAATCTTCATCGACGCACCATGCACACGAGCGCTTGCGCTCTCCTGCTTGGCTGTGTCGCCCTGCTCTCTCCTTGCGTTCAAGGGCAAACCCCGGTACCCACTTCAGCGGAGGCAATGGCACTTGAGCAACAAGGTAAGTTGGAGGAAGCCGCCCAAGCCTGGCGCACAGTCATCCAACACAACCCGAACGACGCTGCGGCGTATGCCAGTCTCGGCGTAGTGCTATCCAAGGAGCAAAAGTATCCTGAGGCGGCAAAGGCCTACCGGAAAGGGCTCGCGCTGAATCCGAAATTACCCGGGGTACAGCTAAATCTGGGATTGGCAGAGTTCAAACAAGGCCAATTCGACGCGGCCATCCCGCCTTTGCGTGCCGCTCTAACAGCAGATCCCCACAACCTGCAAGTCACCGCACTTCTCGGCTTAAGCTATTACGGCGCGAAACACTTCGTCGAAGCATCGAAGTACCTCAGGGTCGTCGCGGAAGCGGACCCCGCGAATACGGAGTTGCACCAAACGTTGGCGCAGAGTTGTCTGCTGGCCAAGGAATTCTCCTGTGCTTTGGATGAGTTTCGCAAGCTGCAGCAAATCGATCCGAATTCCGCCGCAGTCCACATCTTCATTGGAGAAGCTCTCGACGGGCAGGGGAAAACCGAGGAAGCCATTACCGAGTTTCAAGCCGCGTTGAAACTCAGTCCGCAGGAACCCAATTTAAACTTTGGGCTTGGATACCTCTACTGGAAAGCTCACCAGTATGACGAAGCCATTGCGGCCTTCCAGGCCGAACTGGCGATCGATCCGAAAAGCGCTCAGGCTCTCACCTATCTCGGTGACATCGCCATGAAAAAGGATGACCCCGAAAAAGCCATGGAGTATTTACGCAAAGCGACCGCATTGCGTGACGACATGCGCCTCGCCTATCTCGACATGGGCAGCATTCTGGTGGATCAAAAACAGTACCCGGAAGCACTCGCGGCACTCAAGCAAGCGGTGAAATTGGATCCCGACCAACCTGACGCCCATTTCCGCCTGGGCCACGTTTATACGCTGCTGGGCGACCACGCCGCCGCGGAAAAGGAATTCGCGACGGTACGCGAGTTGAAGCAAAAAGACGAGAAGCGGGAAGAGGACGTGGCTTCAAAACTTAAGAGCGCCAGTCCCTGAGATTCGCGCGATCGCTTCACGATTCATTGCCACATGCTATTTCCCCGTGGGAGCGTTCAGACTCGGATCCAGGCGATGCGCCTCTGCGAATTCCGCCTGCGCACCTTTGCCATCGTTCAAACGAAGTAGAGCCATGCCAAGGTTGTAGTGTGCATGAGCGAAAGAAGGGTTCAGTCGCACCGCTTCACGATAATTGGCCGCCGCATCCTGATATTTCCCGGCATTGAAAAACGCGGTGCCGGCGTTGAACCGAACATTGGCATCGTCCGGCTTCAACGGAATTAGCTTCTGATAAGTGGCTATGGCGGCATCGTATTTATTCGCGGCCAGTTGACTCGCGCCCAGCCCAACGAGCGAGTCTGGGAAATCCGGTTTCGCGGCAAACGCTTTCTCGTAAGAATTCGTGGCTTTCGCGTAATCCTTTTGTGCGTAATAAGCGTTTGCCAGGTTGTACAAGGCGTAGAAATCGTTCGGCCGGAGCGCGATGCACTTCTCGAATGTTTGAATGGCGTCGGCAGTCTGGCCTTCTGCAACCTGCGCCTGCCCGAGTCCCAACAACGTGTCCGGCTGGTCCTGCTTCAACGCAAGACTCTTCTGAAATGCCGGGACGGCTTGATCGTAACGCTTTGCTTTGGAGTACAGGTGGCCCAATTGCGCCCAAGCTTCGGCCCGGTCGGGGTGCTTGGTTGTTAGCTTGTGATAAGCCGCGATGGCTTCGTGCGTTTGGCCCGTTTCGTCCAAGGCGCGCGCGTAGTTTTCCAAAAACTCCGGAACATCCGGGCGCAAAGTGTGCGCCTTGCGTAGGTAAGGCAGCGCGTCCGCGGGTTTATTCTCCGACAGCAACGTCGACCCAAGATTCCCTAGAGCGTCCGCGTTCTTCGGATTGCTTGCCACCGCATCGCGAAACGCGGCAATGGCCTCGTCTTTCTTCCCCAGATGCAGGAGCGCAGCGCCCAAACCATTCTGTGCCTCCGAAAAATTCTTGTGATGTTCCAGGGCTTGGCGATAGGCCGCGGCTGCGTCGTCGTATTTTCCTTCGTGAAATAGCGCTAATCCTTTGTCGGCATACGCCGCAGCGTTCTGAGGAGCCAGTTGGATGGCTTTATCGAAATCCGCGATCGCCTCACCGTCTTTTCCTGTCGCGTCGAGCGCTTTGCCTAGATTATCGAGCGCATCCGAAAAATCGGGCTTCAACTGTATTGCCTGACGGAATAACGCAATTGCCTGGCCGTATTCCTTCTTGTTCAGGTGCTGCAATCCCTGATGATTCAGTTTGGCAGCGTCTTGGGTGACGTCTCTGGCAATTCCCGCCGAACCAAGGCTCAGAATTGCGAGCACTAATGCAACCGCATGCACACAGCGGCAAAATGCAATCTTCATCGCCTTCTGGTCTCCGTCAGATAGGTTTTCGAAGCAGCGTCAAAATGTTACTCAAAAGCATGCAAACAATCACCCCGGCAATTGAGGATTTCCCAAAGAGCCATACAGCTTCACATATTTACCGCCCAACGGAATTGGATTAACTTAATGAAATAGGTGTTCCATGACATTGAAACCCTTCATGCGCTTTGCTGCGGTTATGCTGCTCCTTTGCCTTTCCGCTCCTTTGTCCAGAAATCAGGAATACGATCGCAGAGACGGGAATTGGTGGATACAGCTCGACGCCGTCGCCAAAGCGAACTATCTGGCAGGTTTCTTGGATGGCATAGAGCTTGGCAACCGCGTGGCTTTCTTGGGGGCCGGCAAAAGTGAGGGCGACTATCAGAGCGTGTCTGGAAAGGCTGCGGCATCCTCTGCCACCTTCCGTGCGAAGTATCTAAGAAACATTTCGGGAATCCAACTAACAGACCAACTGGATGATTTTTACTCCGACGCACGGAATCGTCAGATCCTCGTTTATGACGGAGTCTGGGCAGTGCTCAATCAACTTGCGGGCAAACCGGATGCCGTGATGCAACCCTTGATCGAAACCATGCGGAAGGATGCTGGCAAGGATACGACCGGAGCGCCCTAATTGGATTATTGGTGCTTCGTCTGCTTTTTTGTCACGTGCAGCTTCACTTCTCGCCCGTTCACGTCGACAATATATGCCGTTTTCCCCTCAACCGCGATTTTCGTCATAGTCGTCACCGCGATGTCGGGCGCGCCGCTGCCCCCGCGTTGGCCAGGCTTGTAAGCGTAATCCACAAAATAAACGGCGTCGTCCGTTTCGATGGTGTAATGTAGAGTATTGGTATCGCCTTTAAACCCGCCCGTTTGTTCCGTCTCTGAGCTATCAATCACGCGGGCCTGCTTCCAATTGCGAGTGTTTGCCAAGCAGGTAGTCGCAATCAAAATTGCCACCAGCAGGACACAGGATCGTTGCATCGAGCCCCCTGTGCGGAGTATACCGCCTGCTGAGCTGCCACAACGCCCAATTCTCTAGTACTCATCCAAACTGTAAAACAGGGTCGGCTAGCGACTCAACAGGCGCACGTGACAATGGAAGGCGCTTTTGACCATGTTCTTTCTGCCTTTATTCGTACACCCAGAGTTTTAAAATCGCCCACAGCAATAGCCCAACGAAAGACAGTGCCGACACGCAACTCCAGAGCAACTGCGTCCCGGAAAGAATCACACCGTCGGAAGGCGAGCCGACCGCCAACTCTGCAACCCTCGCTCTAGTCCTGAAATGTTTCTCGTTTATCGGCGGCAGCGTGAGTTCGATGGCAGCGTCGCTTTCTATTTCCTCGGAGTGAATCATGGCCAGACTCCCCGGACGGCCTTTCACCGCCCATTGCAAATCGTCATTTCACTCGTTTAGATGAACGGCAACGCAAAAGGATGTAGGTTTTCCACGGGAATGGCGCGCGGCGCCCCTAGCCCGGAAATCTCACAAGGAATAAAACAAAACGCTGAATAGAAGTGGAAAAAGGCCGCTTTCTCGGGCATAACTGCGTTGTCTAGGCGTAGTCAGTGCCCGAAG